>Ga0080007_1064580_pt1 | contig 29453 bp, 24 predicted proteins | sample OctOCTMetagenome_FD_69210 | JGI IMG/M metagenome (GOLD analysis project Ga0080007, IMG submission 69210) | Hot spring and microbial mat streamer communities from Octopus Spring Streamers, Yellowstone National Park, USA - OCT_B (SPADES... | ecosystem: Environmental > Aquatic > Thermal springs >...
GTTTATAAAATTCAATTCCTTTTAAAATTTTTTCCTCGCTTTGAGGGCCAAAACCCGGAAGTCTTCTAATTTTATGTTCTCTACAAGCTTTTTCTAAATCTTCTATTGTTTTAATTCCTAAAGCTTTATAAAGTTTATAAACAGTTTTAGGTCCAACTCCTTCAATTGAAGTTAGGGTTTCTATGTCTACAGGCACTTCTTTTCTTAATTCTTCTAATTCTTTTATTTGACCAGTTTTTAAATATTCTATAATTTTTTCGGCAATTGACTCACCCACCCCAGGAAGATTTTTTAATCCTTCTTTCCCTACTTTTTTAGCAAATTCCTCTATATCTTCATCTAAAGCTTCTATTGAATAAGCTGCTCTTTCATAAGCTTGAGGTTTAAAAGGAATACCTTTCATTTCAAGATAAGCAGCCATCATTCTCAATAGTTTTGCAAGTTCCTGGTTTCTCATTTTATTATTATACTGAACGCCTGGGAAATTATCCCATATGGAGGCTTTTTAAGCGATTTATTCAATATTATTATGGCGACGTCGTATAATCACCATATTAGGTGGACTATCCGGACATATGTTCTTATAGTCCAAACATAACTTTTTCGGGCTTTACACGGACTATTCCGTACATAAAAATAGACTGGTACGGACCGAATACGTACGGTTCGGATATTATTTTATTAATTATAAAGTCCATAAATTTTGTCCGAAATGTCTGTGTACAGTCCGAACCGGTCAGTGTAAAATCCGAAATAGTCTGAGTAATTATAATAAGTGGATAACTTATATTGACATTATAATAAGATTTAGCTTATAATTAAATAAAGGTCGTTATTAATTAAAATTAATTAAATGTTCAAACATAAAGCAGAAATAGCTACATTAGCTACATTCTTATCTCTTTTATATTTTGTCTTATTTGACGTAATAGGTCAAAATATAACATCTCCAGAACAATTTGCTAAGTTAGTAGAATTTCAAGATCAGATTCTATCTTCTTTAACTGCACAAATTAAAGGATTATCTAGAACATGCACAAGAGGGGATGGAATGATTACTTTAGAAGGGAATAAAGTTAAAATTTATGATAAAGATGGTATAAGTACTGTATCGTTTATATGGTTAGGTCCAGGCTGGAGTGGTGGCCGAAGACATTTATTTTTTGGCGATTTTAAAAGAAAAATTTTCCCTCAAGAGGTAGAATTTGAAATTCCTACACATGATCCTAGATATGGGGTTACTTTTGTATATGCAAATTCTTGTTTTGGAGCCGAAGGTTTGTATTCAATCCTTAATAACACAGTCATTAAAAGATGGTAATAATACAAATCTATAAAAGGGATTTTAATCTCTTTCCAGTTATATTAAAAATAATATAACACAATTAGAATAACGATAATAAACTAAACAAATTTTAAAGAAGATTTAAAGAAAGGTAAAATTCATAAATAAAATGAAATATTATTTAAATTAATTTAAAACTTTTAGCTGGCCTATACTGAGATATGTTCTTAATATTCAAATATTCACAAATAGCCCCAATTCGCATAGTTCGTTTATAATTCACATGGTTCGCATATTTCGCGTGTAGTTCTCGTTAATTTGTGATAAATTCGTGTAAATTTATAAAAAATTTATCCCAAATTTTTAATTTGACTTCAAAAATATTGTTGTAAAATTATTAAATAATGATAAATATAAGGAAAAAAGAAAAAATATTAATATTGACTATTCCTTTAATATTAATTTCCTCTTTATTTTTACATTCTTTTGTATTTTCTGCTCCTCCTTCTACTCCTTATAATCCTGGAGAAACATTAGATCCTAATTGCTCACCCGGAGATACAAATTGCACAGTTTATCCACCTTTACCAACATATATTTCAACAACTACAATTGTACAACTTAATAATAATCTTCTATCTTTTAATACAGGAACATTGAAAATATTAGGAATATTAGAAGTATTAGGAACAACAACATTTAATGGTATAAGTTATAGATGGCCAACTAATCCACCTTTACCTAATCAATTTTTACAAGCAGATGGAGCAGGTAATTTACAGTGGGCAGATGTTACTTTCTCTACAGCAGGAGGATGGACAGATGAAGGTACTATTGTTAGATTACAAAATATTACAGATTCAGTAGCTATAGGTACAACATCTGCACCAGAAAAATTAACAGTACAAGGAAATATTCTTGGCATAGGAAACTTAATAATAACAGGGACAGGAACTTTTCAATCATCACCATTAACCATTGGTAATCTTGTTTTATCTAATACAGGTTTAACTGCTTCAAGAATATTTACTTTTCCTGATGTTTCTGATACTTTGGTTTCTTTAACAGCAACTCAAACATTAACAAATAAAACTTTAGGAGCAGGTTCAACTTGGCAAGGAAATGTTATTTCAACTCAATATGGAGGAACTGGTCTTTCTTCAATAGGCTCAGCTAATCAAATTTTAGGAGTAAATGCTGGAGGAACTGGTTTAGAATATAAAAACATTACTTCTTTACTTACAGCAGGAACAGGAATATCAATTACAGGAACAACAAATGCAACAATTGCTAACTTAGGTGTTCTTTCTTTAAATTCTGCTACAGGAACATTAATATTACAAGGAACAGCTAATCAAGTAAATGTTAATACCTCAGGAAATACAATTACTTTATCATTACCACAAGATATTGCTACTTCATCAAATGTACAATTTAATAGTTTAAGATTGAGTGATTCATTGGAGATAGTAGCTAATCCTACTACTTCTAAAATAACTGTGAATATCGAAACAAGAGCGAAGAATTTAACTACATCCACTAATAAAATTTGGGGGATTTATGCTTTTACTTCCAATATGGATTTGAATTATTCTGTTGATGAATTGATTGGAATCCAATCTTATGTGAGGACTTATAACAAACCTATCGATAAAATGATTGCTTTCCAAGCAGGCGCGGATACTCATGCTAGTGCTAATATATCTAACTTAGTACTTTATCAAGCTGGACCTATTTATCTCTACGGTGGAGTCCATACTAATTTTTACAACTTCTTAGTTAAAAATCCGTCGCTTTCTTCTGGTAGCCTCTCCAATCTCTATGGCTTATATATTGAACCATTAACAGTAGGAACAAATAGATGGGCAATATATGTAGATGGAGATAATCCAAGTTATTTTGCAGGTCAAATTCAAGCTAAAGCAGGTACTTTAACTTCACCTTCTTATTCTTTTATAGGAGAAACTAATACTGGAATTTTTAAACCTTCAGCTGGTACAATAGCATTTACAACATTAGGAATAGAAAGATTTAGAATTGATTCTTCTGGAAATATTGGCATTGGTACAACTACTCCTACTGCTAAATTACATGTATATGGTTCTACTACATTAGGTGCTTCTACTTCAACTCCTATTAATTTTGTAGGTTATATTAATTCTAATATTATTCCTTTTTCTGATAATGTTTATAGTTTAGGAGCTTCAGGATTTAGATGGGCAAATATCTATGCAGCAACAACAACTGTAGGAGATTTAGTATTTGCTAATCAATTTAGATTTACTGAATCTACTTCATCACCCTTAGCTTTATATTTGAAGAATCAAATCGATGAAAATATATTAGAAATAGATGAATATGGTAATTTGAAAGTTAAAGGAGGGGTATATGCACAAAGTTTTAATGTAGTTTCCACAAAAGAAGAAAAGAAAGATATAAATGAAATTACAAGTTCTACTGAAATATTAGAAAATATTAGAAATATGAAGTTTTATAGTTATAGATATTTAAAGGATGGAGGTTCATCTTTACATATAGGATTGATTGCAGAAGAAGCACCTAAGGAAATATTAGGAGAAAATAAAAAATCTATTGATTTATATAAGTTTGTTTCTTATATAGGTATAGGAGTTAAAGCAATTGCTGAAAAGTTACAAAATATTACTAGTTCTACTATTGATTTTGTAAGTAATGCTGTAAGTTATGTAAAGGAATTAATTGCAGAAAAGATTATTGCAAAGAGGATTACTGTTGAAAATTTGGAAGTTTTGAATAATGTAATTTTGAATAAAATACAAATGAAAGACCAATATACAGGTGAAATATATTGTGTGTGGATAGAAAATGATGAATGGAAGAAGGTTAAAGGAGAATGTGATGCAACTTCAACTATTAATAGTCAAATTTTAGAAAGCACAAGTACGCAAAGTACAAGTACGCAAGAAAATATTAATAATAGTTCTACTACTGAAAATACTTCTACAACTATAAATAATACTTCAAATAATACTAATTCTTCAGATAATAATTCTAATTTAAATCAAAACAGTTTATCTACTGATAATCTTTTAAAATCTAAAGAACAAAATAATATACAACAAAATGATAAAAATCCAAATCAAGAAAATTCAACAAATCCTCAGTAAATATGTATTGTTTGGGACTGAACGCGCCCTGTACCGTGTTTACTCTGGTACAAGGCGGACAAATTTTATAGGAATTGATTTTGGCTATTGGACTATACGGACATATGTTCTTATAGTATAGGCATTTATATGAAAAGATATTTTTTCTTAACAACCATATTTTTAATGCCTTTATTTGTTTTTGGTGCAAATAATTGTCAAAATATGGATGATAATTTTAAATTTGCTTGGGGAGAAAATATTGGTTGGGTAAACTTTAATCCAAGTAAAGGAAATGTTAAAGTATGTGATGATGAAATTTTAGGGTATGCTTGGTCAGAAAATTATGGATGGATTAATCTAAAACCCACAAATTCAGGAATTATAAATGATGGAAATGGTAATTTATCTGGTTATGCTTGGGGAGAAAATTTAGGTTGGATAAATTTTTCAAATGTCAAAATTAACCCTAATACTGGTGAATTTTCAGGTTATGCTTTAATTTTAAATGATGGAAGTAAAATCAATTTTGATTGTTCAAATTGTAAAGTAAAAACAAATTGGAGAAAAATTACAGCTCAACCTAGTCAACCATTATTTGGAGGTGGTGGTTTAATTTCTGTTACAACTCCTACTCCTTCTATTTCTTATGACATTAATTCTATATTAAATTTATTATCTCAAATATTAGCTAAACCACCAGAAGAAGAAATAATAAAACCCCCTATTGAATTAGAAGAGAAACCTAAAATTGTAATTGAAATACCAGAAGTTGAAATTAAGCCAAAAACTAAAGAAGGTATTAAGCCTGTTAGTGAAATTACATTTCAAATTTTTCCAAATAAAATACAAGAATTATTAAACAAATTTACTGCTTTTAGAAATTTATTTGAAAGATTTAAAATTAAAAGTTTAGAAGACTTAAACAAATTAACGGGAATTATTTTTAGATTACCCACAATTAAAGAACTTAAGACTATACCAGAAGAATTTATTTTTGCTAAATTAACTAAGTTTGATCTAGATATTAAGCCTAATTTGATTATTAAAAAAGAAGATTATACACCAATAATTTTTTATAATTTGCCTGCAGATAATGAAGTTATGTTAATTTTAAAACCTAAATATGAAGTAGAAAAAGTGGAGGGTGAATTATCTATTATACAAGCTTTTTACAAACATAATATTTTTGATTATTTGAAAGCATTAATAAGCAATAAAATTTATTTAAATAATCAAAAGCAAAAAATTGAATTTAAAGGTCCTAATAAAGAAGGAAATTATATTGCAAATTTTATCACTCCTAAACAAGAAGGAAATTATAAGTTGTTAGTTAATATTTATTATAAAAACTTTGCAAGTAAAAAATTAGATGTAGAAATAAATATAAAAGATAAAGGAGCAATCAAAGAAAAATTTTTGTTTATAATAGAAAGGCCTATTTCTAATGCTTTTGTATATCTTTATAGATTTAATGAAGAAAAGAAAAATTTCGAATTATGGAATGCAAAAGATTATTTACAAGAAAATCCTCAAATAACAGATAAGAATGGAAAATATAGCTTTATTGTTCCTGAAGGATTTTATTATTTAGAAGTAGGAAAATCAGGATATCTACCATTTAAAACAAAAGTTTTTAAAGCAAACGACGGAGATTTATTAAATTTTGAAATTGAATTAATAAGTATATACAATATAATTTTATTTATTGCTGGTATTGGTTTTATCTTAATTCTTATTTCTATAATAATGTTTAGAATGATAAGAAAAATAAAAATAATTTAAGAGACTTTGCACTATAAGAACATATGTTCTCATAGTCCCACAATAATTTTTATCCGAAATAATAAAAAATTGTCTAAATACCCGCGTAAAAAGTCTGAATAAGTCCGTAATTGTACTATAAGAACATATGTCCATATAGTCCCAAATTTTTTAACTAATTGCACAAATTTAGAAAGTTATAGTTGCACTATCTATACATATGTTCTTATAGTACAATCTTGCTTCAATCTTTCCTTTATAATATAAGAAAATAAATGAAAAACAATAATAATAAAAATATTCTTAAATCTTCTTCTTTTACCCTTATAGAACTAATTATTGTCTTAGCTATCATCTATATCTTAGTAACTATCCTTATAACAACAATAAAACCTATAGAAATCTTTAAAAAACAAGAGATAGTAAAAGAATAGCTAATCTTAAAAATATAGAAAAAACAATAGATTTACTATATTCAACTTATCCTAATTTTACAGAAATTAAATCTTTATACGAGACAACGAAATTATTATTGATTTTAAAAAAATTAAGAAATTCGTAAAAATTTTATCTTCATAAATCAATAATAGGGGTGTTTTTTGATTTATCTTATATAATTTAATTAGTATTAAATCCTTAAACTAGGAGGTGGAAAATATGATTGAAGAATTAGAATTGTGGAAGCATATTAATTTTTTGTCTCTTTATCCAAGAAATCCTGGAAGTAAACATTATTATGAAACACAGAAGTATATTTTTGAATTTTGGAAGAAATTAGGCTATATAGTTATTGAAGATAAATTTCCTTATTTAGATTTAGACAATACAAGAAAAATAGGAATTAATATCATTGCTAAAAGTGAAGAATCTGAAAAGCCTATTATTATAGTTGGAGCACATTATGATAGCATTGAAAACTCGCCTGGAGCAGATGATAATGCTTCTGGAGTTGCAGTTCTTTTAGAGATATCTCGGTTTATAAATTTAGAATATCTTAAAGATAAAAAATATGCTTTGTGGTATGTAGCTTTTGATTTAGAAGAAAGAAATATGTTAGGAAGCAAAATCTTAGCTAATTATATTCAACAAAAAAATTTACCTGTGAAATATGTAATTATTTTTGAAATGTTGGGATATACTTGTAAGAAAAAAGTTATAAGAACTATTCCTAAGTTGATTCTTATAAAATATTGGGATTTATTGCTTAAATACTTATTTTTAGAAAATAACTTTATTACTGTGGTTGGTGACGAAAATTCTCAAGACTTAGCAAGAATATTTGAAAAAACATTAAGTAATGAAGTAAAAGTTATTAACTTTTTAGCTAAAAATAAAGGTTATAACTTCCCTATTACGAGAATGAGCGATCATTCTCCGTTTTGGGATATAGATATTCCAGCTATAATGATTACAGATACTTCATTTTTAAGAAATCCAAATTATCATAGATATACTGATACTTTACAAACTTTAGACTTTAAATTCTTAACAAAAGTAGCTAATGGGATTTTAGAAGGAGTAAAAAGATTGATAGAAGTTTGATACAAATAATAAAGGGAGCGCTTTTGTCGCTCCCTTATTTGTTTTAACCTTCTATTTTCACACCCATACTTCTTGCTGTTCCCTCTACTATTTTCATAGCTTTTTCTATATCATTGGTATTCAAATCAGGTAATTTTTCTTCAGCAATTTTTCTTAAATCTTCTTTTGTCAATGTCCCTACAAATTTTCTGCCAGCTTCTCCGCTGCCTTTTTCAATATTTAGATACTTTTTAATCAAAGCGCTAACCGGTGGTTTTTTAAGAACAAATTCAAATGTTCTATCTTCATAAATTGTAATCTCTACAGGGATTTTCATACCTTTAAATTCTTTAGAAGCTTCATTAAATTTATTACAAAACTCTCCAATATTAATTCCATATTGAGCTAAAGATGGACCTATAGGTGGAGCTGGAGTAGCTTCACCAGCAGGTATTATCAATTTTACTTTTGCTTTAATTTGCTTTTCCATTTTTTATAATTTTTTAACTTGTAAAAAGTCAACTTCGACCGGTGTTTCTCTATTGAAAATTGAAACTACAACTTTTAATCTTCCTTTTTCTCTATCTACTTCTACTACTTTACCTTGCAATCCTTTAAACACACCTTGGGTAATCTCAACAAGGTCATTTACTTTAATATCCATTTCAACAGGAGCTTCTTCAGATTTAACTCTTTTTAGGATTTCTTCCATTTCTTTAGGATCAACAGGCAAAGGAGTAGTTCCAGCTCCTATAAAGCCGGTAACTTTAGGAGTATTTCTTACAAGATACCAAGAATCATCAGTTACTATCATATCTATAAAAACATAGCCAGGGTAAAGTTTTTTCTCAACTAATTCCCTTTTGCCACCTCTTACTTCCCAAACTTTTTCTTTAGGAACCAAAACATTAAAAATTTTATCTTTCATATCAAAAGCTTCAGCTCTTTTCATAATAGATTCAGCAACTATATCTTCAAAACCTATTACGGTATGAATGGCATACCAAGCTCTACCTAAATATAATTTCTGCTTAGGCATTTTTGGATAAATTTAAAAATACTTTAATTGACTTCTTAAATTATAAACAAAAATCAAAAAAGAATCAAGAAGCAAAAATCTTTAAAATACACTCCTTACATGACGGTATCTTTCTTGGATTTCTGCCTCTATTTCTTCTAATGGTTTGCCGTATTTCAAGGCACTTAATTCTTTTACTTTTTCTGCTAATGAAAAATCTACGGGCTTAGGTGGTAATGTTCTAATATTGAAAGGATCAGAAACATAACCATCAATTAAAAGTTTAATATATAAATTATAGTTTGGAATATTCACTAGATCTACTTTTGTAAATACTGGTGCAAATTGTTTTTCTAAAAAGTCAGCATCTTCAGTACCAACTCTAAAGCACATTATAGTACCTACATTACCGAAAACAGCAGAGGCAATTTCTTCTGGTAATTGTTTTATATATTGATGAGCTAAAACCATTGAAAGTCTATATTTTCGAGCTTCAGATAAAATTGAGGCGATTCCTTTAAAAGCGAAGTTTTGAAACTCATCGATAAAAAGATAAAAATCTTTTCTTTGTTCTTCAGGAATATCTACCCTAGAAAATGTTGCTGATAATATTTTTGCTACCAAAATCATACCTAAAAGATAAGCACTTGTTTCTCCTATTTTTCCTTTTGCAAGATTAACAATTAATATTTTTCGATTATCCATTACATATCTAAAATTAATACTTGATTTTGGCTGAGCTATTATTGGCCTTACGAAATCATTGGTAATGAAAGGATTAAGTTTAGAGGTTATCCAAGTAATCATATTTTGCAAAGAAAGTTCCCCTCCAACTACTGGAGCTTGTTTTGTCCAAAATTCTATTACTGGATAATTTTTACATTTTTTTAAAAGTTCTTCTCTAAATCTTTCATCAACAAATACTCTTGAAACTTCTAATAAAGTATATCCCCAAGAAGGATCATCCATAATTAAAAGTAAAGCATTCCTTAAATATTGTTCAAACATTGGGCCACCAGTGAGTTGAAGGTTGTAAATTTTATCAATTATTTCAATTAAAGTATTAATAATAAAAGTTTTCTGTTCTGGGAAATTAGGATCATATTCTAAGATATTTAACCCAATTGGTCTTTTAATATCACCTGGACTAAAGTAAATAACATCATCAATTCGATTAAGAGGCAATAATCCCAATAGTTCCTGGGCAACATCTCCGTGTGGATCAATAAAACATATACCATCACCATTTTCCATATCTTGCATAGCTATATTTTTTAGAAGCGTCGTTTTACCTGTTCCAGTTTGTCCTATTACATATATATGCCTTCTTCTATCGTTTCTTTTTATCCTTACTAAAACTCTATTTCCCTGATAAATGCTTTCACCTAAAATTACTCCTTCTGATGGTAAGTTAGATGGAGGTGGAGCTGATCTTGAAGCTAACCAATGGATTAAAGGTGACTTAGAGTAGGAAGTTGGAAAATGAATAATTGATGCTATTTCTTCAGAATTTAATATTATACTTTGATTAGAATTAAATAGCCTAAAAGAAAATTCGTAAATAAGGTTTGAGAGCCTTCTGCCTTTCACCCTGTTTATAGTAAATTCATTTATGCCCGGATTAATAAATTGATGGAATGCTGATTCTATGGTTGATATTATTTCTTCTGCTTCGAATATATTATTTGCTGACATTAAAATTCTTATATTCACTTTAAAAAATGGTTTCAGCATTTTATTTTCAATATTTTTAATAAGATGTTCGTCAATCATTTTTTTTCTTTCTTCCATTTCCTTCTTTTCTTTTTCTTCTTTGGTTTTAAAAATTTCTAAATATTCTTTATGGCTAATAGCTTCTTCAAATGATTTTCCTTCTTTTAATTTTTCTATCACTTTTTTAATTTTTTTCCACTCTCTTCCACCTAAAGGTTGTATAATTACTTGATATGCTAATCCTTCTCCTTCTTTTTTAAGCTTGTTAAATGCTGCTAAAAATGCATCTAAGGTATCTATATTACCTATTGCAATTTCTTTGTATGTCCTAATTGGTCTAAAATAATGATTTTTTAGTTTTATATAAGATCCTAAAACAATACCTTCGGGATTGAAAATATTATAATCTTCTTTAACTAATAGAACTTCTGAACCAGGCCAAAATGCCTTTATTGATTTTTGAATCTGTTGAACATATTTTTTAGGAACGCTTACATAAAAGAATATTTCTTCCCCATAATGAGGTGTAGCAATTTCAAAAACAATCGGGTTTTTTATATTGGTTAGAGAATTTATAAAGTTTTCAAAATTATTAATTTCTTCTATAACTTTAACCTGTGCTTCAGTTTTAGGTAAATAATGATATTTAGGAAGTTCTACAAGTAACAAAGCGTAATTTAATGACAATCTTATTTTTTGATACTCCATATATCTTTTTAAAAGAAGTATTGTAAAATAAATAAGCAAAAAACCTACAATACCTGTAATAAAACCACTTAAATATACAAGACCGGGTGAGAATGAAATTTTATGTGTAGCTATAAATTCCTGAATAAAATTCATTTTATTGGTTTTAATTTACCTTGTTTTATTAATAAATCATAAAAATGTCCTGCTAAAATATCATGAAGTTGATCTAACAAATATGGGTTATTTAATTTTTTAATAAACGCTATACCTTCTAAAATACCTTCTTCTAAAGTTAGATAAACTGCTTGAGCCAATGTAGAAGAAATATTTTTTAATGATTCGTGATGAATCTGAGCTTCTCTTTTTACTTCTGGTAATTCTTCTATTTCTTCTGTTAATTTTTTTAAAAATTCTGAAATCTCTTTTTTTGCCTCTTCTTCTTTTTTCTCTTCTTTTCTTAAAGTTTCAAAGTGTGGATGCTCTTCAAAATGTTTTAAAAATTCTTTTTCTCCTTTTCTAAGGCCTTGAATTTCCCCTACCATTTATTTAAAATTATAAATCAAAATGATAAAAATTTACAATTCTTTAACAAAAAAGAAAACAATAATTAAAAAAAGGAACTTGAAATTATTTGTTTGTGGCCCAACTGTTTATGATTTTAGTCATATAGGACATGCGAGAATTTATATTTTTTTTGATGCTTTTGTGCGATTTTTAAGAAAAAATGGTTATAAGGTTAAATTTTTAATGAATATTACAGATGTAGATGACAAGATTATAAATAAAGCAAAAGAATTAAATAAGTCTCCATTTTATATTGCTAGAAAGTACGAAAAAGAATTTTTAAAGGATATCGAATTATTAAAAATCAAAGTAGATAAATTTGCAAGAGCTTCTCAGCATATTGATGTAATTATCAAACAAATCAAAAAATTAATAGAAAAATCTTATGCTTATGTTACTAAAAGTGGATCAGTGTATTTTCGAACAAAAAAATTTAAAGATTATGGCAAATTGTCTGGGCAAGATATTAATCAGCTAAAAGATATAGAAAAAAGCGAAGAAAAGGAAGATCCTTTAGATTTTGCTTTATGGAAAGGTAGAACTGAAAAAAGCAAATTTGAACCTGTATGGAAAGCTCCTTGGGGATATGGTAGACCTGGTTGGCATATAGAAGATACTGCTATTACAGAAAAATATTTTGGAGTTCAATATGACATTCATGGAGGTGGTATAGATTTAATCTTTCCTCATCATGAATGTGAAATTGCTCAACAAGAAGCAGCATCAGGCAAAAAACCTTTTGTCAAAATTTGGATGCATGTTAATCTTTTGTATGTGGAAGGTAAAAAAATGTCAAAATCTTTAGGTAATTTTATCACTATTAGGGATTTTAGTAAGATTTATCCTTTGCGGTTTCTTAGATTTTTTATTTTAGCACATCATTGGAGAGCAATAATAGATTACAATCAAAACACCGTAAATGATCTTTGGAATAAATATATAAAAATTAATGAATTCATAACAAAACTTAAGCAATTTAAAATTAACAAAAAAATAAAATATAGTAAATTACAAAAAGAAATTCAAAAATCCTTAGAAGATGATTTTAATACTTCAAAAGTAATTAATCTTTTGCTTGAAGAAATAAATAAAATTGAAGGGAATCAAGAAGTAGGTCCAGATTTATCAAAAATTTTACAGGATTTAGATCAAATATTTGTATGTTTATACCCTTGGCAAAAGTTAAATAAAAAATTATTAGCTCTTATAGCAAAAAGGGAGAGGCTACGTCATCAGAAAAAATATGAAGAAGCAGATAAGATAAGAGATTTCTTAAAATCAAAATTTATATATCTTCAAGATACAAAATCAGGGCCGCTCATTATAAATTTAAATTAGATTTTTATTTCTTTTGCGTGTTTTTTGCGCCACTCTTCTATTTTTTTGTGATCTCCTGAAAGCAATATTTTAGGTACTTTTAGCTTTTTACCTTCTTTCGTAACAAAAATTTCTGGTCGAGTATAGACTGGAACGCTTAATAATTTATTAAATCTAGCTTCTTCTAAAGAGAGGGGGTTTTTAAGAACTCCTTTTATATGTCGAGCAACTGCATCTACTATAACCATAGCAGGTAATTCCCCGCCAGTAAGAACATATTTCCCTATTGAAATTGACATATCGACAAGCTTTTTAACCCTTTCATCAATACCTTCATAATGACCGCAAATAATTATTATTTGTTTTTCTTTGGATAATTCTTTTGCTATTTTTTGGGTAAATATTTTTCCTCTTAAATCAGTTAAGATTATTTTTCTTTTTTCGGTTTTATATGATTCTTTAATTTTTTCTAAAGCATTATAAATAGGTTCAATTTTAAGAACCATACCTGGACCTCCTCCATAAGGATAATCATCAGTAGTTTTATGTTTATCACTAGCAAAATCACGCAAATTCCAAATTTTTATTTCAATAATTCCTTTCTCCTGTGCTTTTTTTAATATTGATTGATTTAAATAAGAAAATGCTTCAGGAAATAAAGTTAAAATATCAAAACGAATTTTAGGCATTTAATTAAGATTCCTTAAGTTCTTCAATGATCTGATCTGTAGAAGTTTTCATCTGAGAAACTGGCTCTGGTTCTTCAATTTTTATATTAATACGAGCATAATTTTTGATACCTACGGCTCTCATTATTGTTTTAATAGCTTTAATCATTTCGCCTTTTCTACCAATTAAAAGACCCATATCCTGAGGATGAACTTTAATTTTTAAAAGAACACCTAATTCGTCTAACGACCTTGTTATTTTTACCGCATCTGGATTATTAACTAAATTTTTAACTATTGTTTCTAAGACCTCTACATATACTGGTTTATCCATTTTTACTATATATATGAATTAATTCGACCAATTACTCTCTTTTATTTTATTTTAACATTTATTTTGGAGGCGTCAAAAGGCAAACTATTAAGCCAAAATGGCTTTATTGTAAGTTCAGCTTTTTCTATTACTGGATATTTATTAAATATATTCTTAGCCTCCGCTAAATTTTTACCGACTAATTCTTCAACCAATTTTTTTGTATTTAAATAACCTTGTGCTGTTAATTCCCCTTCCACTAAAACTGTAGCAGTTTTTGATTTAATTTCTAAATTTAATAACTTCATTCTATTTATCTTTACATCAAGTATATTAGAATCTTTATTTTCTTTTAAATTAGCTTTAGAAAGTAAATCTTTAATAAATTCTTCAAATTTAGACTTTTTTACTCCTATTGATTGCAATTTACCACTGCCAGTGATTAAAATTTCTTTAGTTGGTTGACCTACAGAATGGGAAATATCTAATATTTTAATATCAACTAAATTTATGTCATCTGGAAATATATAATCTTTGTACTTAATTGCTAATTCTTGAAGTATTACTTCCTTTAATTCTTTTTCTAATTTAATTTTCCCTTCATTAATATCATCTACTGTAACAACAGTAGTATTTTCTCCAGTTATTATTGGTTCTACCAATTTAGCTTTTATCAAATTTTCCCATCTTGTCCCTATTAATCCTGGTATTGTAAATTTCGTATTAAGATCTGTTATTTCATATTCAGAACCAGCCTTTTCTGAAATTACATAAACCTCTTTTGATGATTTAGGCTCTAAATATACTCTTTCTGTAGTTCTATAAATGTTGCCTTTTTCTGATTGTATTCTTGTACCTTGTATTATAGAAATAGAATTTTGGGGATCTTCATTAATAAGCGCAATTTTACCTGATGGTTTTGGTTTGGAAGCTTTTGTACCTGAAGTAGGTTGTTTTACTGTATGATTTTTAGTAATTTCCACAAATTCTGCTGGCAATATTGCTTTTTCTAGATCAGCTGATGTAGCATTTGGATCCAAAATAATAGTTTCTTCAAATGGGATTTTTTGTTTTTTAAGATAAACTTCGATAGTAGCAGATGCATTTAAATTAGATAGAAAAATTAAAGCTCCAGGAATTACTATTAATAAAATTACAATAGTTAATATGCTTTTTTTATAATTTCTCTTTTTAGAGCTAGATTTGGTTTTGGTTTCTTCTTTTATAACTATTTTAGGTTTAACTTTTGAGGGAGGTATAATATCTGTAACAATTTTTGAAGCTTCTTGATATTCAAAATCCTCAAGAAAAATTTCTAATCCCACATTTTTTGCTAAGCTAGATAATCTATCATCTTCAGTGCTTATATATATTTTTTTTCTGTGTTTATTAGCTTCATGTTTTAAAATTTCCAAATTAGTAGGATGGAGTAAACATTTAGTATTTCTTGGAACTACTAAAACTATTTCTTTGCTTTCTACGTTTTTTATAGCATCTACAACATCACCAAGTTCTTCTGTCCCTTTTAGGTATAAATATTCTCTTTCCTCTTGAACCATTTTATCTATTTACATTCTTAGAAATTTTTTGATGTTCTTTAAATAAATTATCGAATACTTCTAATGCTTTTGGGGTTATTTCTATATTTATTTTCTTTAATAATTCTTTAGAAATATCAAGGGGTAATCCATAAGAGGTGTATAACAAAAATAATTTTTCTCCTATTTCTTCTTGTGATTCATTCCCTTTTATTTTTTTATTAAATTCTCTTAAGCCTCTTTCTAATGTCCCTTCAAATTCTTTAAATTCTTTATCAATTACTTCTTTAATTTTAACATAATTTTCTAATTCATTGTAAACACCTTTAAATTTTTCAATCACAGCTTTAACAAAAATATCTTTTTTATCTAAGATTTTGTAAATTTTTAACTTTAACATCAATCTTCTTAAGATTCTTCTTAGTATATAACCTCTTTCTAGATTACTTGGTCTTACTCCATCAGCTATTAGAAAAACACTACCTCTTGTATGATCTAAAATTATTCTTAAATCTCTTTCATCTATTTCAGAATTTTCATTTAAAACATAGCTTCTTAAAGGTTCAAATAAATCTGTTTCAAAAACTGTAGGAGTTTTTTGCAAAACCTTCATTAACCTTTCAAAGCCCATACCGGTATCTACACCTGGATATTTTAGTTTTTCTAATTTTTTATTTTTATCTTGATAATACTCATTAAAAACCAAATTCCAAATTTCTATATTATCAGCATATATTTCGGTTGTGGGTCCGCATGGACCCTCATCACCTGTTGGTCCCCAAAAATTATCTTCCTTACCAAATTTTTTTATTTTTTCATCACTAAAACCTAATTCTTTCCATATTTTATAACTTTCTTCATCAAAGGGAATATTATTTTCTCCTTTAAAAACGCTCACAAAATCTATATTTATATTAAGAGATTTTAAAAATTCATAAGCCCAATAAATAGCTGCTTTTTTAAAATAACCGCCCCTACCATAATCATTCGGGTCATCATTAACAACAGGTCCAAAAGAAAAATTACCTAACATTTCAAAAAAGGTTAAATGTCTTTCATCACCTATTTCATCTATATCTGTGGTTCTAAAACATTTTTGAATTGAAGCTACTCTTTGAGTGCCAAAATCAATATTAGGATCTTTTTCACGAGTGAAATATTTTTTAAATTGTTGCATACCAGCTGTAGTTAAGAGCACCGATGGATCATCATCAGGAATTAAAGAAGAGGATGGCATAATTTTATGACCTCTTTTTTCAAAAAATTCCAAAAAGTATTTTCTTATTTCCTCTGATGTCATTTTAATTTTTATTATATCATAGATATAATCATTCCAACCTTTTAGCAATTATTCCACCGCCAATTAAAATATCGTTATAATAAAAAACAGCACTTTGTCCCAATGCTACAGCTTTTATTGGTGTTTCGAATTCTAAAATTTTAGTTTCTAAATCAAAAATAGCTTTTGTTAAAGGTTGTCTATAACGGCATCGTGCTAATACGGGAATTTGATTATTTTCTTTAATATTCTCTAAAAACTTTTTACTCACTAAAAGATTTACATTTTTCAATTTAATTTTTCTAGAATATAAAACGGATTCGCCTTCTTTTGCAACAATTAAGTAATTTTTTTTAGGGTCTTTTAAGGCTACATAATACGGTCCATCTCCTGTTTTAATATTTAAACCATGTCTTTGGCCTTCAGTAAAAAAATAATAACCAGGATGATAACCTAAAATTCTACCTTGGGTATCTAATATCAAACCTCTATTTTCAGGTAAAAATTCTTTTAAAAAATCTATCAATTTTATAGGACCTAAAAAGCAAATTCCTTGACTATCTTTCTTTTCAGCTACAGGTAAATTAAATTCTTTAGCAATTTTTCTAACTTCTTCTTTTGTTAAATCTCCTAAAGGGAATAAGATTCTTTTTATTCTTTCTCTCTTTATCCCCCACAAAAAATAAGTTTGATCTTTATTTTTATCTTTAGGAATTTTAATAACTTCTTCGTTGTCTATTTTATCTTTTTTAGCATAATGTCCTGTAGCTATATAATCCATGCCTAATTTTTTTAAAAAATCAAAAACATAACCAAATTTTATCAATCTATTACACAAAGCATCTGGATTGGGAGTTAATCCAAGAGCATAATTTTTAATAGTATCTAAGGCAATAGTGCTTTGGTATTCTTTAGTAATATCAATAACATAAAATGGGATATTTAAAATATTAGCTACTGCCCTGGCATCTTCTTCATCTTGAGGATTGCAATATTTAGAAATTTTTAAATGAACGCCAATAACATCATAACCTTCTCTTTTCAAAAGAGAAGCTGCTACTGAAGAATCTACACCTCCTGACATTAAAACAAAAACTTTTTTCTTCATAATTAAATTATATAAAAATTTCTGCGATTAAATGGGACTATCAAAACATATGTTCTTATAGTACACGATATTTAAAAATTGTTTTTAGTTAGCATATAATAACCTCCGTAAAGGGATGATAAATCTTTAAGCTTGGCTTTTACTAACTTTACTTTAAAAGGCATTGTTTTTAAATTTTCAAAATTTATTTTTAATTGATCAAAATCTAAACTTTTAACCAGTGAACCGCCAATTATAATTATTTCAGGAGACCAGAATAAAGCTACATTTACTAAAAATCCAGCAAAAATTTTATTAACCATTTTCCAAAAATTTTTATCTTTTATATTTTCAGGTTTTATTTTAAAAATATTCTCAATTGCTTTTCCTGAAATTATTTTTTCTACTTCTTCAAATTCTATTTTTGAAAAATCAATTAAAAATAAGCTGTGTCCAGGCTCAAATCCACAAAAATTTTCATCTATTTTTTTATCTACTATTCTAGCTCCGCCAATACCTGTACTTAAAGTTATATAAGCTATTATTTTATAATTCTTACCTGCTCCGTAAATACTTTCTCCTAAACCAGCTAAGGAAGCATCATTTTCTAAGTAAACTTTGCATTTTAAAATTTTTTCTAAATCTTTTTTAATAAATTTATTTTCATAATTTAAAAGATTAGGAGCTTTTATAATTTTTCCTTTTTCTTTGTCGATCATACCAGCAAAACTTACACAAGCTTTTTTAATTTTTAAGTTTTTAAATTCATTTTCGATAAAGCTTAGAAAATCTTTGTAATTAAAAAATGTTGGAATTTTTTTAAAATTTTTTCTTAAATCATTTAAAGAGATGAAATAGGAAAATTTTGTTGTTGTCCCACCAATATCTATTACTAAGTTCATTAACTAAATTATAAAACAAAAGAGGCAGGTAAAACCTGCCCCTTGACTAAGTTGTTTTCTGTCAGTAAAGAAAAATATTTATTTTGCTTTCTTTTTGACTTTTAACTTTTAATATAATTATTCCATTATTTATCATAAATTCTTTGTTCCCTTCTCCTTGGTAAATTCTTCTTTCATTCTCCCAAATTTCAAAATTTACTTTATCTTCACTTTTTAATACCATTTTTTTATACTCACCATTATTTACAAATTGGTATGAAACTTCTATATTTGGTTGCACTGTTATTTCAATTGTTTCTTTGGGTACTGTTAAATTAGAAATATTATCCCCTCCACAGCTATATATCCATAATAAAAGAGGTAAAATTATAAAAGTCTTCTTCATATTTCAACACCTCCTTTTAGATTTGCTAATTTAATTATATTATAACTCTTCAATAATGTCAACTACTCAACATCAATTATTGCTTGATCGGTAAAATCATTTCCTGATTCATCTAAACAGCTTATTGAAAGAGTAGTTTTTTGATTAATAGGTCCTAAGGTTGTTTCTCCTTTAACAGGTTTTACTCCGCTCCATTCTTGCAAATAAGGACTTGCTGAAACTGTACAAATATTCATTCCATTAGAATCCCATTTTATATTAACATTACTACCTTTAGCAACTCTAACATTATCCAACCCATTAACTTTAATATCTACAAACTTATTCAAGGTTTGCTCTTTAACATAAACTATAACTTGATCAACAGCATCATTACCATCTTTATCTACACAAGAAATTGAAAATGTTGTTGTACCTGTTTTAGTTAAGGTAATATTTATGCTACCTTGGGGTTCCTTAAAACCGCTCCATTCTTGATAATAAGGACTTGCTGAAACTGTACATTTCTTTGCATTAATAGATTGCCAACTTAAAGTTATAGAATCTCCAAAATTTGCATTTATAGGACCTTCTTGGTTATTAACTTTCAAATTAACAGAAAGAGATGGGGTAATAGCTGAACCACCGCCAGCACCACCGCCACCACTTGTAACACCGCTACTTACAGATGATACTACACCACCACCTCCGCCTCCACCAAAAGTTATTTTCACCTCTACATATTTTTCTACAGTTTGATACTTATTTGAACATTTAATACCAAATTTAGCATCTTTAGTTATATTCAAAATAGATCTTTTACCAGATAATGAAATTTCTCCTTTCCAGTTTTCAAATTCTGGAGAAGAAACGGCTTCACACTTTTCTGCATTTTCTGCATTCCAAGATAAAGTTATTCCTGAGTTATAAAAAACAAAAACTCTTTCTGCTTGATCATTTACTTTTATTTCAACTCTTAATGGATTTGGAATGTAAACATTAACTTTTATACTTTTAGTGATATAACCCTGGTCATAAGTGCAAAATATTCCAAAAACAGTATCCTGATTTAATTTTCCTATTGTTTTTGATCCTTTAAGATTGATAAAATTATTCCATTCAGGATTTATTGGTTGAGAGAAAGCTACACACTTATTTACATTTTTAGCTTGCCAATTAATAGCTATATTTTCATCAGGTTTTACATTAATTTCTTTATCAGAATTATTTATTTTGAAAATTAAAGATGGTTGAGCAATAACTTGATTTCTATTTACTGTCTTTCTTGCTAAAGTTTTTGTTTTTGAAGTTGTTTTAGGAGTAGTTAGTTTAATTTTAGTTTTAACTTCTTCTTTCTTTAATTCTTTCTTTTTTTCTTCAACTTTTTGAAATTCTATCTTTTTGAAAATTGGCTTTAATTCTGCTTTTTTAGAAATTAATTTTACAGTAATTTCTTTTGAAATTAAACCACTAGGGCCAGCACAAGTTAAACGAAAAGTAGTTGAAGTATTAATAGAAAGAGATTCTTCACCTTTAACTTCTTTTTCTCCTACCCATTCTTCTAATTCTGGGCTTGAAGAAGCTACACATAAAATTAAATTTGATCCCTGCCATTTTATTTCTAAATCATTATCTTCTGTTTCAAAATCATTTGAATGATTATTTATCTTAAATTCCAAATCGCTTTTATATGGATTTAAAATATTAGCAAGAGATAACCTAAAGTTTTTAACTATTTGAGTTTTTGTAAGGATAATAAAAAGCAATATTAAAATTAAAGCCAATAAACCAAAAATAATGGTTTTTTTCCTTTTTTCGTTTTTATTTTCTATTTCTAAAGTCATCTTAGTAAAAAATCAATTACGACTAAAATTTATTTGATTTTTAAATTATAACAAATCAAAAATAAATAGTCAAGTGTTAAAGGCCCGTCGAAGAAGACGGGCCTTATTAAAAAGATTTTTTATTCAGTATTTCTATATCTAGTCTACAACAACTTTGGCACTTCCAAGATCAAGCTGGTACACATCTACTTGGTACCAGCCCTTGAAAGTGCCACTAGACACTTCTAATTTTATATATACTGTACCGCTTGCCGGTTTAGATATTGTAACCGGTGCAGGCGGTACAGCATCTGCGGGGGAGTTAGCTTCTTTTACTAATGTATTACCATCGTATACACTTATCTTTATTCTCCAATTATTAGAATCTGGTGTACTCTCTAAAACACTGAAATGTATACTGTATGCTTTATCATTTCTTGAACTGAATCTAAACCAGTCTACACCATCTTTTGAAGTATGGAATATTTCTCTTCCTGTAGCTTGATTATTGCTAAATGTTAACAATATTGCTCCAGATTGATTATTATTTTGAGGTTCATTTATTCCGGTGATAGTTATCCTTACATCAGTTGTTATAGAAGCACTAATATTAAATGGATCAGATATACCTTCTCCAATTAAATTATTATTTCTATCATATCCCGAAGCTTTGGCTACATAATTATTACCAACTGGCAATTCTATTATAATTTCGCTATTCGGTCTTTGTATTACTCCTGATCCAGCCACATTATTATTAGCATCATAAATTATCACTGTAATTTTATCTACTGAGGTTGGAATATATCGAGATCTTAATGTTGATGTATCAATTGGAGTATTCCACCAGTTGATGGTTATTCTAGCATATCCTTTCTGTATTGGTGGAAGAGGTGTTTTACCTCCTCCACCACATCCTATTAATGTTAATGTTGTAATTAATGTTAATGTAACTACAGACGCACGACTCAACAACATACGACAATCCCTCCTTTTTGTTTTAGTGTGCATAAAAAAATTTTAAAATAGTATAAACTTTTTGTCAATAAAAAACATATAATTTGTTAAATATTGTCAATAGTAAATTTTTATTTATTTAAAAATGATTTGAGTATTTCTTTGAACTGGTATAAAGATTTTATATCAATCCATTCGTTATCTGAGTGATAATTGCCTCCTTTTGGTTCAGTAATAATAAATGGAATATTGTGTTGTGCTAAAAATCTTGCATCTGTAGCTCCATAAGATTTAGTAAATTTAATTTTTCTTTTTAGAATTTTCTCTGCTGTTACTATCCACTTTTTAACATATTCATTTTTTAGATCAGTTTTTATAGGATTACCCTCTGCCATTATTTGAATTTTAGCTTTTGGAAATGTCTTTTTAACTATACTTAAAATTTTTTCTTTTTTATAACCAAATGGGTACCTAAAGTCTAATAAAGCTTCCATATAGTCACAAACTTGATTGGCTGCTTCTCCACCAGTGATTTTCCCTAAATTCAAAGTTGGTTTCCATGTAGGCTTTTTATACTCAGGAAATATTTTTCTTAATTTGTTAAATCCTTTAATAAATTCATCTAAAGCATTTTTACCTTGCCAAGGCATTGATCCATGCGCTTTTTTGCCTTTAAGAGTAATTTTTAAATGTAAAACTCCTTTAGCTTCTGTTTCTAAGCTAAAGTTTGACCCGCTATCCGGAATTATAAAAACTTTTCCTAAAAATTTTAATTTATTAATAACATAATTAGCGCCATTAAAACCACCTATTTCTTCATCTGAAGTTATAATACCACCAAAAGATATATTTTTCTCTTTCAATTCTTTTAAAATTTCAATTAAAACTGCTATAGCAAATTTATCGTCAAAAACTCCTCTCCCATAAAATTTACCTTTTGTTTCTCTAAATATAAAATCTTCATTTCTTGCAGGAACAACATCTAAGTGGCACATATAAACAATTTCTGGCTTTTCTTCTTTCCATAAAATTAAACTTTTATAGCCATTACTTTCAACTAATTTATAACCTTTTACAAAGTCTTTTATTTGAGAAATAATAAACTCAAAAGCTTTATCAAATTCTCCTTTGTTTTCTTCTTGATGAGTTGTCTTAAATTCTACTAATTTTTTCAATATCTCTTTCATTAATTTATAATTATACAATGATTATCGAAATTAAAACAAATAAAAAGAGAGAAATTGTAGATATTACAGATAAAATACAAGAAATTATTGAAAAACAAGATAAAAATTCTGGTCTAGTTCATCTTTTTGCTTTGCATACAACTTGTGCTTTAACTACTGCTGATTTAGATCCTGGTACTGATTTAGATTATTTAGATACCTTAGAAAAAATTGTACCTAAATTAAATTTTAGGCATCCTCATAACCCTTCACACTTTCCTGATCATTTTCTTTCCTCTCTTATAGGTACGTCATTATTGGTTCCATTTGAAAATAAAAATTTAATTTTGGGAACTTGGCAAAGAATTATTTTAATAGAATTAGACGGTCCTCGCGTGAGAAATATAAAAGTGGCTATTATTTAATAAGATTATTCACAAATTTGATCGTATTTTGATCTAGCTTCCCTGTCGCTTTTAATTGATTTTTCTTCTGAAAATTTTTCAATGCAGACTCTAATTTTCTATCGAAAACAGATGTAGGATGATATTTATAATAGCCTAATTCCTTTAAAATAAGACTAAGGTATAGAACATCTTTTCCTTTATCTCTAATTTTTAAATTTCTCCTAAATTCAATCATAGGATAATCCAAGTTAATATTTTTATATTGTAAATCTTTTTTAATTTCTTTTAAGGTTATAGGGCCGATTATTCCTGATGGATAAAGTTTCTTACCTCTTTGATATCTCTTTATTGCAACTAAAGTATATCTATCAAAAACTCCATTTTTATAATTAATTAAATAACCTTTTTCTTTTAATAAATTTTGAATATAAGAAAGGTTGGGATCTTCACTGTTAACTCTATAATAAAAATTTTTTATTTTTATAGAAATTGGAGCAGGTTCTTCAATAATTTTTTCGGTAGAAATTGTTGTAGTTGAAATAGTTGTTGTAGTTATGTTAGTTGTTGTAGAAATTGGAGCAGTAGGTATAGAAGGCAAAGATGGCTGAGAAGGAATATAAGATCCACCACCGGCTCCGCCTCCTGAAGATGGAGGAAGTGTTGTAGGCTTTGTAACATTTACAGTTATAACATTTGAGGGATTTGATTCTTGTCCATTTTGATCCAGGGCAGTTATATAATAATAATATGTCATATTAACTGAGGGCACTTGATCTATATATTCAAAAGTAAAAGAAGGTACTTCAGCTATTAAATTATATCGATCTTCTGTAATTTTTTTAACATAAATCAAAAACTTATAAATATTATAAGTTTCTCCATAATTCCAACTTAATTTTATTTGTGTAATTTCTTGAGTTTGATTTTCTATTGATGCCCTTAAATTAGTTGGAGATGCAGGTAATTGCTGTGCTGATGCTAAATTAACTAATAAATTTATAGAAAAGGATATAATAATTAGAAATTTTAATTTCTTGTCCATTATGCAAAGTAAAGTCTTAGTTTCGCCTAATATTCAAATACTTTTAAAATACTGTGATCCATATAGTTGTAGGTTCACTCCATTCCCATCCATCATGTGCATAAATTTCTACTTTATATCTACCAGGCTTAGGAAATATTCCTCCCCATTCTGTATCAAAGTTTGCAATCTCTCCTTGTTTGTACCAATTAACACCCCATCCTCTTGGTGCTTTTGCGCCCTTGCCTTGAGTTTGATCTTGCCAATAACTTTTACCTTCTTCTTGTTCTGTTGCTACTACTTTAAATCTTAAAGTGGTGTCTTCAGGATCAGGATCTGTTGCTCTCATTTGGATTATTAAATTCTCTCTTAGAACCGTTGTTGCTGTTGGTATAAATTTCCTAAATATGTAGTCATCAGGAGGGAATATTATTTCCGGAGGATTTGGTTTATTATTTTGGTTTTTATTACATATAAAGAATCCTCTTTCTTCTTTTAATTCACTTAATAATTTTCCATCACTTGCTTGTACCCATACTCTATAATTCCAACCTACAGGATGAAGCGAATATTCTTGCGGTATCGTAAAGGTAACTTTTTCTCCGCTCTTATAAGTTCCTGGAACAGAGATTTTCATATCTCTATAAGTTGCCCAGGGGTATTGATTGTCTCTTATTATTATGGTATAAGTTAAATCATCCCCCTCAGGATCAACAGCCTGAATTTCAAATGTCGGTGTTCTTGTTTTTATACAATTACCTGTTTCTCTACTTATTTCTTTAGGCCCTTCTACTTTTATTCTCTCATCTGTTAATCTAAACAAGGTAACTTTGGGGGCATTATTAGAAGCAACTTGTTTTGGAACAGTTATTATCGGTTCAAAATGTGGGAATTTCTTTGTATTACCTGAACTATCTGTAGCATAAACTTTTATTATATATGTTCCTGGAGCTATGTTATTAATATAAACATATTTGTGAGTAGCAGTACCATAGTATACAGTAGTAGAATAATCTACTTGATTTGTAATTGAATTTACAAGATCAACTTTTACTGTTACTGGCTCTCCTTCAGGATCTTTTACTCCTATATACAATCTAATAGTAGAACTATTAACAACACCTTTTTTCATATTCCCTTCTACTATAGGTTCAACTCCTGCTAAAATTATATCTGGCGGATTATTAATAGGTTTTGCTTCCGGAGGGGTTTGAATAGAGAAAGTATAGTAAGAAGTCCATCTTGATTCATTATTGTTTTTATCTATAGATTTCGCTCTCCATTTATAATCTCCTATATTAAATTCTTTTTCAATGCTAACCGATGAACCACTTTTAACAAAATCTGATTCTTTAGAGAAGATTAAATTATTATTAGTATCATAAACCTCAATTATTGTTTTAACATTATCTTTATCAGGATCTTCTAATCTGAGATTAAATATTATTTTCAAAGAAGTACTAGCATAAAAAACAGAATTATTAATTGGAGATAATACAAATGGAGAGTATGGAGATTTATTAGGTTTTTGTGTTAACTCTGGTTGAGTTTGAACTAACTTTGTATATTTAATTATCTGCAAGCCATCCAAACATGTTCTATATATTAGTTGCTTTTGAGGATCACCATCCATTACCCATGAAGTACATACTCCATCTATTTTGCCTACTAATCTAGGACCTTTTGTTAAATCACTTACATCATAAGCAGCTAAAGTATTTCTATAACTTCCAACAAAAAGATAATCTCCATCAGACCAAATATGAGTATAGTGACTCGGAAGGCCTAAGCTTCCTGGTTCCCACATTCCCACTAATTTTGGATTATTGGTATCAGAAAAATCTACTACTACTAATTTACCCCACCATGATATAAATAACTTGTCTCCAATTATAGCTGAAGTGACTACTCTATGAATTGGACCTGCTAAAATATCTAAACTTCCTAATAGCTTAAATTTACTTTTATCAGTAGTATCTAAAATATATAGAGTAGCTCCTAATCTTTTATTTGTATCATTTATATCTCTTAATCCGCCACCATCTTTTGTACTTAAAACAAATAATAAGGGTTCTTTATATCCTATAACGCTTAGATAAGTATTATTTCGGTAATATTTAGAGTCTTTAATAACCTGGGGTATAACTCCTTCATAGCTTTTAGCAATTTTTACAGGATTCATAGGATCTTTTTTAATATCTAAAGTATAAGTATAACCTATATGATCATGGGAAATACAATAACCTGATTCTCCTAAAAATGTGCAGGCTAAATAATCTGATAAAAATTTAACTATAGGATTAAATACATCTCGGAAATCAACAATAAATAAACCTGAAGCTATATATCTCCTACCTCCTGGGAAATACAAATATCTGTTCTGATAAACATAATTACCACCCCAATTAGCAAATCCATGGGGGATATTATTTAATTCTCTAGGATTAGACGGGTCAGAAACATCTACAAAAATTAAGCCCCCTTGTAAGTTTTGATTAAGAAGAATAAGATTTCTTTCAGGCACTATAGCTATTCCAGAAACTTCTCCTCCTGCTTTATACCCTGATACGTATTTAATATTTTGTGGATCTCTTACATCATAAATTCTCAAGCCATAATATATATCTGCTCCAAAGACTAAACCATTATTGTAAACTATCCAATCAACATTTGAAATATAAGTAGCATTATTATAATCTGGGAAATAGTTATGACCTAAAAATACAGGTTTTGACCAATCACTAACATCAAAAACTGCTATCCCTGAAGATGTTCTTCCTAATCTTGGGTCAAATGTTTCTACACCAAAAAGTTTTATCTTAACCCTTCCAGTAGCTACATATAATCTTTTATTTATTGGATCATAATCCATAGCATCATTAAAAGTAAAAAGTTGATAAACTAATGATCTAGGAGTATGCAATGTTGTCAATAATATAGGATTAGACGGATTTGAGATGTCATATGCTCTGATTTGAACACCGGCTTCGTGCCCTTGTGGAGCATATCCTGAAACTAATAATATATTCCCTCTCAAAACTTTAGGTTCTGCATTTTCTATCTTTGATAGAAATTTAGGATTTTTAGGATCAGATATATCATAAATTTCTGCCCAAATATTCTTTTGTGCATCGCCTCTTCCATAAACTAAAATATTTTCACTTGCTACGCTTCTATAAGTCAAATTAGGATGTTGTAAAAAACTATAAGGAGGATTATCTGCTCCTCTATTTATAAATTTAACCTTTGGACCTTCATCTGGTCCAGCTAATCTTGGGTTGGCTGGATCTGTTAAATCATAAAATGCCCAAGTATTTCCATGAACTGTCCATAACCATTTTGTGCCTTCTACCATTCGAATTCTTGTAGGCCAACCTTGAGCAGGTAACATATTTACTAATTTAGGATTATTGGGATCAGAAACATCGAAAACTAAAGGAGATTTGCTTGTCTCATTTAAAACTACATAAACATAATTGCCATATTTTTCTATTCCAGAAGCATTTCCATTGGGTAAAACAAGTCTTCCAATCTTTTCAAATTTTACTTCTTCTTGAGGAGGTAGAATTTGTGCTTTTATAAATTCTCTAGTTCTTAAAAAGAAGTTATAAAACTCTCCAACAATTTTATCAAATAAATTATCGTATTTATCTAAATACCTTGAAACATCCCCTTCGTAGGATAATGGAGTATTTATTGCGTAGCTTAAACTAATAATAAATACTAAAGAAAGGGTTATTAAAGAAAGCAATGTTATTTTTTTAAACATATTTTTAATTTTTACTAATTCGACTTTTTAAATTAAACATTTTCGCTTTAATTTATTCTATTATATCTATTATAACAGTATTTTTATTCTTGTCAAATAAAATAGTGGATAAATTTAAATCTTTAAAAGTGCTTAAAGATACATTAAAATTTAAAATAAATTTTATTTTTCTACAATTATGACTTCTAAATTATTAAATTTTTCTGATAAATTTTTTATTATTTCTTTAACTTTTTCTTTTTCTAAACCAACAACACCTGTTCCTAAAAGTGGTGTAGCAATTTTATAAAAATTATTTTCTCGACAATATTTAAAAACCTTTTCTAAAACTTCTTCTAGTTCTTTATAAGTTATCTTTTTATTATTTACATAATCAATTGTCGGAATATGAATTACTTTCTTTGCTTTTAGTTTTCCAGCAGTAGTTACAGCAAAATCTCCAATTGACACAAAACCTATTTCTTTGCTTTCTTTAACTAAATCTTCTCCAGCAGCTCTAGCAATCGCTAAAGCAACGCCTCCTCCGTGAATAAGCTCAGTATTTGCTGCGTTAATAATTACATCTGCTTCAATTTTTGTTATATCTCCCTTTACTTCTTTTAGCATCTTGAAAATTATATTTTAAACAAATTTTCAAAATTATTTCCAATAATATTGCTTATTTTCCCAATTTCTATATTTTTTATTTCAGCAACTTTTTGATAGACAAATTTAATATAAGCTGGCTCATTAATTTTGCCTCGATAAGGTTCAGGTGTTAAATAAGGAGAGTCAGTTTCTAAAAATATTCTTTCTAAAGGCAAAATTTTTACAATTTCTCTCAGTCTATTAGCCTTTTTAAAAGTTATTATTCCAGAAAAAGAAATAAAACCTCCGATTTCTAAAAATTTTTCTACTTCTTCTAAATTTCCCGTGCAAGAATGCCAAATAGGTACAACTTTAAAATTTTTCAAAATTCCCAAAACATCACTAAAAGTTTCCCTTATATGCAAAACTACAGGTAATTTATATTTTTCTGCTAATTGAAGCTGTTTCTCGAAGATTTCTTTTTGTTTATTTTTATCTGTTTTATAAGTATAATCCAAACCAATTTCACCTATGCCAATTATTTTTTCTTTTTTAATAAAATCCTCTAGTTGATTTAGGTCTTCATCCTTGAAAT
>Ga0080007_1071661_pt1 | contig 29441 bp, 33 predicted proteins | sample OctOCTMetagenome_FD_69210 | JGI IMG/M metagenome (GOLD analysis project Ga0080007, IMG submission 69210) | Hot spring and microbial mat streamer communities from Octopus Spring Streamers, Yellowstone National Park, USA - OCT_B (SPADES... | ecosystem: Environmental > Aquatic > Thermal springs >...
GCTTGAATATAATCTAGCCATATGCCTTAACCAGCTGTTAAATAAATTGACCCATTATAGCTTTGACAATTACACCATCCATGCCCTCCATACCAGCTTGCTATTACTGTATGCTCATGAATTCCTCCATACATATCAGCATTGCTTTTAACAAGTTCGCTTCCATCATCGCTGTCAACTGCAAAATACCATGTACCGCTAACATCAGGAACAAACAAAAATCTAAAGCGAGAATAAAAGTTATCTCTTACTGAACTTCCTGGATTACTATTATCACAAACAGAACCCCAATAAATTCCATGTACATACTTTCTACAAATATTTGCTGGATAATTTCTTATTGCATCTGCTTCTGTATGGTTATCCATGAAGCCACAGTTTGTTGAATCACTACAACTTCCGCTAAATACTTGAATTATATTTGGCGTAAAAGTTCGCATGGGAGAACTCATGCTTGTAAGACTGGGATTTCCATAATAAACATAAATTGTTTTTGTTGAGTTTGCTGGAATAAATGGAACTTTAACCCATATTCTTGTAGAAGCAGTATTACAGCCAGATTCTATCCAATATCCTAATAAAGTGGTCTCATCAGAATCTACAAATCTTATATCTCCACAATCCGAACGCATTTTGCCTGCTGAAATTAAACTTGCTGTGTCTATAGTAACTAAAATCTGAAAAAAACTTAAATTATTAGAATTACTAGTGTTGTTAATCGTTATTGGTCTTCGATATCTTAAACTAAGCAAAGTTGAAACAGAGGAAGAGGCGTTTGCTTTAATTTCAAAAGGAGATATTAAAGTGTCTGAGGTTATTAATTGGAGTTTTGCTGTTGGGGTTGTTGTTCCGATACCGACGTTGCCCATAAAGTAATAATTTCCCCCTCCTGTGTTTGCACCAAATTGACCTGAAGAGACATTGGCTGCATTGATGGTTCCTAAAAAGGTATTAGCTGTTATGTCACCAATAACATGTAAAGCTGTTTGGGGAGTAGTAGTTCCAATTCCTAATCTTTTATTAGTATTATCCCAAAAAAGATTATTGTCACCGCTTAAAATACTTGATCCTGACCAAAAAGCAATTTGGCCTGATGATCCTGAACCAGAAACAATTCCTGCTCCGGTGCCTGCATACCTTACTAAAACATTTGGGGTTGATGAAGTCATTACAAGATAACCTTGTCCTGGCCAAGAACCGCTAAAAGTAAGATAAGGAAGGGGTTGGCAATATGCTCCTTGACCTATAGCTGATTTGTTTTCAAAAATAAAGTAAAGAAAGAAGTTAATAACAAAGGAAAGAAGAAGAGAATAAAGGAAAAAATTTTTACCGCTCATTTTTCTATTATTATACTACCAATTTTTTTATTTTTGCAACTCAAACAAATAATATCAAATGTTCCTGAATTTAAGGCTTGAAACTGAAAAGTTTTTGACTCCCCTTTTGAAATTTTATGAAAAAGATTATAACCATCTATAAAGATTTCATAGTCTTTATCAAGAGCCTTAAAATTTAAAGTTAAAATTTCATTTTTTTTAGCGTAAATTTTTTCTTCATTTAATTTTTCTTTTTCTAAAATGTAATCACCAAAAGAGTAACTGACATTTTCAATTTCTATTCTTTGAATTTTGTTTATCTTAGTTTCTGTTTCTTTCTGATGCGCTTTAAAAGAAATTTTTGAAGGAAGGTCAAAAATAAAAGTTAAAAAGATTAAAAGAATAAAAAGGGTTAAAAAGGGGAGCAAAAATTTTTTCATTTTTATTAAATATATTTTTATTAAATTATATCAAGAGGATATTAAAAAAAGAAAAATTTTGTTAATAAAGTAGAAAAAAGTGTTTTGAAAGAAGAGCAAAAATAAAATTATGAAAGCAAAACCGTATGCTTCGAGTAAAATATAAGATTCTAAGGGAATAAAAAGAAGATAAAGTTTAGAGCCATCAAGTGGAGGTATTGGTAAAAGATTAAAAAGAGCTAAAACAAGATTTGTTTTTATAAGATTGAAAGAAATTTCATTGATTAAAGGGTTTAAATTTTGTTTATAGAGGAAAAGAAAAAATAAAAGAATAAAAATATTTGTCAACGGTCCTGCTAAGGCAATTAAAATTGGATCTTTTATTTTATCTTTCAAATTTTCTGGATTGTAAGGCACAGGCTTAGCATAACCAAAAACAAAACCTAAAGAGACGTAAGTAAATAAAGGAAGCAAAATTGTTCCTAAAGGATCAATATGAACCAAAGGATTTAAAGAAAGCCTTCCTTCATATTTTGCTGTAGGATCACCTAATTTATAAGCAACATAACCATGAGAGATTTCATGAAGAACAATAGAATAAAAAATTAAAAAAAGAATAATGAGGGTTTCCATTAAAATTTTATTTTACCTTTAAGAATAAGTTTTCTACATTCTTTACAAACCTCTAATTTTTTGCCGTTAATATTAAGAATTTGAATGTTTGGTTTTTGAAAATAAGTTTTAACAGGATTATATTGTCCCCTAAGTTTCTTTCTTTTAACAGCTTTTTTTCTCCCTTTTCCGCAAATTTCGCATCTTTTCATAATTTTTTATTTTACCATAAAATCTAAAAAGTTAAGATGATTCTATAATAATTTTCAGCTGTTTCTTCTCTTATATTTAAGCCTTGAACTTCTTTTTTAAAATCTTCTATTTTATCCTTGCTTACTTTAAAAACCATTTCTCTCCTTTGAAAATCATAACTTTCAACTTCATAACCCTTATTTATAAGAGAAATCAAAACATCGAGCTTTTTTTCTTTTTCTTTTTCTTCAATTTTCCCTTTAAGTTCTGTCAAATAATCTAAAGAACTTTTAATTTCAGAAACATTTCCTTTCCTCTGCATCTTTTGAATTTCTTCTCTAAGAGATTTTTCTTTATTAGAAAAATCGAAATAAAAATAGACAAGAGATAAAAGAGAAATTAATGTAACAAAAAAGACAAAGATGGTGCTTAAATTAAAGCTTTTTTTTATCTTGTTAAGAAAATAAACGGTTTTTGGTTTTAAGCTGAGAAAATCTAAAAAGGGCTGATCTTGAAAAATTTTTTTAAGAAGAACAATGTTTCCTTTACCAATAAACTCATAAGGATTAATTTTTACAAAATTATAATTTTTTATTTGAATTTCTGGGAAAGCAAAAATTAAGATTTCGAATTTTTTATCTTGAGAAGTAAAGTAATTTATAAATCTTTCGATAAAAAGATCAAAATTTGTTTCTTGGCTTACTTCTTCAAAAAAAATTTTTTCTGGCTTCAAATTCTCTAAATAAAAAATGTGAGCTATTTTTTCATCAATAAAAAATATTAAGTAATTTTCGGTAAAAGAAATTAAAGCTTCATAAAGAAGATTGCTTAAAATAGCTTCAAATGAAGGAGAAACAAAATAAAGAGTAACATCTTCTTTAAAGAAAAAATCTAAAATTTCTTCTTCTAACTCTTTGGGAAAAAGAAAAACATTATAATTAGCAAAATTTCCTGAAAGCTTGTAAACATCCTCTTTATAAATAATTTTGTATTTTTCTAAATTAAGAGGAAGATAATTTTGAAGATAATTTTTAATAGCATTTAAAGCATCAGGTGTTCTTGGAATAGTTACTTTTTGAAAAAAAATATTAGGGAAATGTAAAGAAATGCCTAAATCTTTTATTTTATATTTTTTTATAATTTCGTCTAAAGCTTTTTCTAAATTGTTTTTAAAAAAAACACCATTTTCATAAATAGGCGTTTTAAAAACCTCTAAATTTTTTAAAATCACACTGTTTTCCTTTTCATCAAAATCGTAATAAATAACTCTATCAGGGGAAATAAGAATGATGTCAATGATTTCTTCTTTTAAAAAGGGTTTCATTTTTAGCGAAGTTCATTTATTTTAATAAATCTCTCTGTAGGATCTATAATAAAATTTATATCAAAACCTTTAAATTTTTTATCAATAAGATAAATGAAATAAGGATTAACTAAAAAAATATTGGCTTTTTGATCTAATATTAATTTTTCTATTTCTTCTTGAGCTTTAAAAATATCTTTTTGCGGATTATTTCTCAAATCAAAAAATTCTTTTTCTAAAATTTTATTTTCAAAATTATTTAAGTTAATGCCACCTATAGAAAAGAAATAAGATAAATTAGGAGGAAAACCATAATTTATTCCGTAGAGAATTCCTTCATAATCTTTTTTCTTTAAAGTAAGATTAAGTTCATCTGGAGAAACAATTTTAAAGTTAATTCCAAATTTTTCTTTAAGATACCTAGCGATATCAGGATAAAAAAATGAATTGGGTAAAACAAGATTTAGATTTATTTCTTTTTTCTCTATTTCTTTTTTGATTTCTTCCTTAAATTCTCCTAACCCTAAAATTTTTCTTATTGAGGGAGAAAAAATACCTTTGCTTTCTTCTGCTTTATTTTCAAAAATTTTTCTTACAATATCTTTTCTATCAATTTTAGAGTTTAAAAATAAAAAAATATTTTCATCCTTTACTTTTTCTTTATTTAAAAAAATGCCTATGACTCTTGGCATTAAAATTTCATAAATGTTAACTCTTTTTTTAAAACCTGGTGGGAGATTAAAATAATTAATTCCGGCTAAACCATCTATCTCTTTTTTAAAAAGAGCATCAAGAGCTTCTCTTTGATCTTTAAAAATATGAAACTCGATTTCTTTAAGATATACTTTTTCTTTAAAATATTTATTTCTTTCCAAAATTAAAATTTTTCTTCCTTCATCTTTTATTTCTTTAAAAACAAAAGCTCCTGGGCCAAATTTTGAAATTTCTAAATTTATAAAATCAGGAGAGTAATAGGAAAAAATTTTGGAAGGAAGAATTTTAAAATAGGTTAAACGATAAAGAAAATAATTATCGGGTTTAGTCAAATAAAAAATGCCTTGCCTTTCACTTAAAATTTTAAATTCTAAATTATTAAAAAATCTGTTTAGCTCTGATGGTGAATATTTTTTAGCAAACTCTAAACTAAATCTAATGTCTTCGGTAGTTATTTTTTCTCCATGAGCAAAGAAAATATTATCTTCAAGTTCTATTTGGAATTCATTTTTTTCTTGATTAAGTGTATAGTTTTTTAAATATTTGGAAATAAGCTTGCCATTATAAAATTCAAAAAGAGATGGAAAAATCAAATTGGAAAGACTTCTTTCTGAGTCATTAGTAGTAAAGTATGGGGTTAGAATTTTAACGTCTTCCCAAAGTCCTTCTCTGTAAACAGTATTTTTTTTCTCAAAAGGAGTAAAGGGCAAAATAAGAAAGATTGAAAAAAAGAAAAAAAGAAAGAAAAAAAGAAAAATATAAAGAGGGAAAAGAGGTAATCTCTTTTCTCTAAAGCCTTTTAAAGTTTTTAAATAAAATTCTCGAAAAACTTTTTTAGATAACATTAAATTTTAATTCTAAGAAGAGACAAAAGGACAAATAAAACTATAAAAAACCAAGTCAAATAAAAAAGATATTTTTCCATTCCTCTTTTTTTGAAAAAAAATTCAGATTGAAAACCAAAAAGAGACCCTCCACTCATCCCTCTTTGCTGAAGTAAAATTAAAGCGATAACAAAAATTCCCAAAAAAATTTGTAAAATTTCAATTAAATTTTTCATTTTCTCTTAGCTGTTTATGATATTTTAACACAAATTGATGAACTTTCAAATCTAAAAGTCTTAAAAAATCAGCTGTTTCAGAAGAAAAATCTTTTAAACTTAAAGGTTTCTTTTGAGGATCAAAATAAATTTCTTCTTTAGGTTTAGCAAAAGAAATAACTTTAATTTTTTCTTCTAACCCCGCTTCTTTAATGCTCATTAAGGCAAATTTTAGTTGGATCTTGCCTCCATCAATCAAAATCAAATTAGGCAAACCCCATTCTTTATGCCTAAGCCTTCTTTTTAAAACTTCATAAATCATTCGGGGATCATCAGGTTTAACAACCGTTTTTATTCTAAATTTTCTTATTTTTTGAATTTTTAAAAAGCCTTCATAAAAAGTAAGCATCATTCCAACTTTAAAATCCCCATAAAGATGTGAAATATCATAAGCTTCAATGATTTTAGGAATTTCTTTAAGATTTAATTTTTCTTTAAGCTCTAAGAGTACCTTTCTCCTTGTATTTTCAAGATAAAGAGCGTCTTGTCCAATAATTTCTATTTCTTCTTCTATTTTTTTAATTGATGAGTAAATATCAAAAAGTTTCTTAGCTAATATTAAATTATCTTCTTTCAAACTTTTTTCCATTTCTTCTAAAATCTCTTTTTTTAAATCTTTTAAATTTCCAGAAAGCAATTTTTCTATAAGCTTTAGATTTTCAAAATAGGAGTTTATTTCCTTCTGGGAAACTTCTATACCTTTTAAACAACAAAAACCAAAACAAAGTCCTAAAGAAGAATTAAGACATTCTCTTAAATGGCTTTCTTTACAAGTGCAAAAGGGTAGTTTTTTCCTTATTTTTTGAAGAAGATTTTTAATAGCTTTTCCCTCAGTAAAAGGACCAAAAACTTTATAAGTTTTAAAACGATCAGGTCTATGAGTGACATAAACTCGAGGAAATTTTTCTTTTGTAAAAACAACATAAAAATAATTAGTGTCATCGCGAAGGAGCTGATTAAAATAAGGATTAAGTTTTTTAATAAGATCACTTTCTTTTAAAATTGCCTCGACTTCGCTTTTAAACGTTAAAATTTCTAAATCTTCTGCTAAATCTAAAAGTTCTTTAACCTTTAAGCTAGGACTTTTAAAATAAGAAGCAATTCTTTTTCTTAAATTTTTAGCCTTACCAACATAAATAGCTTTTCCTTCTTTATCTTTAAAAATATAAACACCTGGTTTTTCAGGTATTTCTTTTAGATTTATTTTTATCATAGAAGAATATTTAAAAGCGATTTTCCTTCAATAAAATTTTTATAATTTTCTAAAATACCGTAAAGATCTAAAATAGTTGGCATCACATCAACAAGAGTTCCTAAAACTTCTTCCGAGGGAATCCTTTCTTTTTCTAAGTTTTTATGAATTAAATAAAAAGGAACTGGATTTTTATTATGAAAAGTATCTTTTGTTCCCCTTTGAACGTCAAGCATTTTTTCAATATTTCCATGATCAGAAGTAATCATAAGATACCAATCTTCTTTTTTTACAATTTCTAAAAATTCTTCTATCTTTTCGCTCATAAATTCTATAGCTTTAACTCCTTTATTAAAATCTCCTAAATGGCCAAAAAAATCAAAAAGAGAAAAATTGACGGCAACAAAGTGAAAATTTTTTTCTTTAACGATAAGCTTAAGATAATTAAAGATTTCTTCTGTAACTTTGTAAGCATTCTCTTCGGAATCAATGCCAGGTAAAATTTTAATAACTTCATTAATATGCTCTTCTTCAATAAGTCCATTAAAATAATAAGTCAAATGCTTTCTTCTTGTTTCGTCAGTAATTTTAAATTGTCTTAATTTAGCTTCAGAAATAGCTCTGGAGAGATTAATTTCAATTTTTTCTTTAGGGAAAATAACGGTGTGAGGCAAATTATCAAAATAATCGACAAGAGAAATTAAAAAAAGATTTTTTTTAAGAGGCCTTACAAATTCTTTAAAATTTGGGTCAAAAAAGGCTAAAGCAAGCTCTTTAACTCCTTGGGGTTCATAGTTTAAAAAAATAACAACGTCGTTATCTTTTATATAAGCATTTTCTAAAACTATTGTTGGTTCTAACATATCTTCTTTAAAATTTTCATCATTTTCTTTTTCTTTAATAAAAGTTTCTAAATCTTTGTATTTTCTTCCTACACCACTTACTAAAGCTAAAAAGGCTCTTTGAGTCCTTAAGACAAAGTTTTTGGATGTGTCCAAAGCATAAAAACTTCCTATTAAAGTGGCTATCTTAGCATCTATTTTTCTTATCTCTAATTCCTTTAAAACTTCTTTTAAAAGTTTCAAGCTTGATTTAGGTGTAGAAAAGGTGCTTTCTAAGAAAAAGTGAAGATAAATTCTTTTATTTATTTGATAAAACCTTAAGATATCTAAAAGAAAGTAAAGATGATTAATATCTGATTCGACTGGTTTTTCGCTTAAAGTTAAAAGGAGGTGAATGTTTGAATTATTTTCAAAATAAAAATTAACTATTTCTTTAATAACCGGATTTTCTTTAAATTCTCCTTTCTCAATAGCTAAATCAACTCTTATTTTAGGTGTATAATTAATTCTTCCTGTCCCTAAGGTAAGATGGCCTTGCTCACAATTTCCTGGATCATTTGGAGATAAACCAACAGAAAAACCGCTTGCTTGAAGAAGAGTATAAGGGTATCTTTTTTTAAGATCCTCAAAAATATTTTTTTTAACAAATCTAAAAGGATTGGAAAGATTATTTTCTCCTTTGCCTAAACCATCTAAAATCATAAGACAAAGATTTATTTTTTTCATTATTTTTAAGGTAAAATTAAAAAAGATTTTTATTTCATAATATATTTTAACTCTTTTTAGGTCGTCTAGTCTAAATTATTAAAATGAGCTTGGAAATTTTAGTTAGTGGAATTATTATCGGTATTCTTTTAGGTTTTATTTTAAGACATTTTCTCTCTTTAAGATTTAAATTCAGAATAGAAAAAGAAATTGAAGAAGAAATAGAAAATCTCAAAAAGAAGAAAGAGAAAATTTTAGAATCTGCGCAAAAAACCTCTTTAGAAATTATTGAAGAAGCTAAAAAGGAAAGAGAAAGACTTTTAATTGAATTGGAACAAAAGGAAGATAGACTTCTTCAGAAAGAAAAGCTTCTGGATGAAAAAGAGATAAGTCTTATAGAAAAAGAAAGATTTTTAAATGAAAAGTTAAAAGAGGTCGAAAATAAAGAAAAATCCTTAGCTCTCAAAGAGGCAGAGCTTATTTCTTCTTTAGAAAAAATCTCTGGGCTTAAAAAGGAAGAGGCTCTTAATTTGCTTTTCCAAAAAATAGAAAAGGAATATGAGGAAGACATTTTTAGAATTATTACTAAAACAAGAAGTAATCTGAAGGAGGCCATTGAAGAAGAAGCAAAAAAAATTATTGTTGAGGTTCTTCCTCGTTATGCTAAAAGCGTTGTCAGCGAAGTAACGACAACTACAGTAAGACTTCCTAATGAAGAAATGAAAGGTAGAATTATAGGTAAAGAAGGAAGAAATATTAAGCATTTTGAGAATTTAACCGGTGTAGAAATTATTATTGATGAAACACCAGATATTGTTACTCTTTCTTCTTTTGATCCAGTAAGAAGAGAAGTAGCTCGTTTAGCTTTAGAAAAACTCATTAAAGATGGAAGGATAAATCCTGCTACTATTGAAGAAAAAATAGAAGAAGCCAGAAAAGAAGTTGATGAAGAAATTCTTTCTGCAGGAAAGTTAGCTAGCTTTGAACTTGGCATCTTTGATTTACCTCAAGATATTTTAATTTTGATGGGAAAACTTAAATTTAGATATAGTTACGGGCAAAACGTTTTACAACATTCTATTGAAGTAGCTACTTTTGCTAGAATGATAGCAGAAGAATTAGGTCTTGATGCCACTATTTCTAAAAAGGCTGGTTTTTTGCATGATATAGGTAAGGCGGTAACTCACGAAATTGGAGGAAACCATTTGGATATAGGAATAAAAATTTTAGAAAAATATGGTATTGAAGAAAAAGTCATTTTGGCTATGAGATCACATCACGAAACTTATCCTTTCGCTATTCCCGAAGCTTACATTGTTTATGCTGCAGATATTATTTCAGGAAGTAGGCCTGGAGCAAGAAGAGAAACTATGGAAATCTATATTCAGAGACTTCAAGATCTTGAAAGAATAGCCTACTCTTTTGAAGGCGTAGAAAGGGCTTTTGCTATCCAAGGAGGTAGAGAGCTAAGGGTTTTTGTAGTTTCTGATAAAGTTTCTGACTTAGAAATATATAAATTAGCTAAGGAAATTGCACTAAGAATAGAAAAAGAGCTTAATTATCCAGGAGAAATAAAGGTAGTAGTTATTAGGGAAAATATCGCTGTAGAATATGCCAGGTAGTTTTTTATTTTTTTCTTTTTTAAGGTAAAATTAAGGTATAAAGTGGTCGGGATTAGAAGCTTTTAATTAATAAAATGGCTCGAAATTCAAATGTTTTAAAAAGAGAACACTTAGCTCAAAAAATGGTCGAAAAGTTTAATATGACAAAAAAAGACGCCTTAGAGGTTCTTAACTTTTTAGTAGAAACAATAACAAACGCTCTTAAAAACGGACAACAAGTAAAACTTTCTGGTTTAGGTACATTTAAATTAAGAGAGAGAAAAGCAAGAACAGCTATCAATCCTAAAACAGGAGAAAAAGTTCAAGTACCTGCTACCAAAGTTCCAAGATTTACTCCTGCAAAAGATCTCAAAGAAGCAGTAAAATAAAAGATCTTAATATAAAAAATGTTTCAAGTTTATTTAGTTATAGGAAATGATAATTTTTATATTGAAGAAAAAATTAGAGAAATAAGCAAAAATATAATTTTTTATTCTTTTAAAGAAAATAATAAAAATAATAAAAATAGCGAAAAAAATTTGGAAATTATTAATGAAATACTTAAAAATTTAAATTATAGACTTTTTTCTTTCAAAGAAGATATTGCTCTTAGAAATTTAGAAGCATTAAAAGATGAAGAAAAAGAAAAACTTCTTCATCTCATAAAGATTTCTAAAGGAGTAAAATTTTTTCTTATATTTAATGACGAAAAGAAGTTTCAGGAGCTCAAAATTCTTTTAAATAAAAATGGGATTAAATTTAAAGAGATAAATCTTCTTTTAAAGTGGGCAAATCAATTTAAAAAAATAATTGAAGAAGAACTTCAAAAATTAAAAATTAAACCAGAAGCAAGTTTTATAGAAACACTTTATGAAAATTACAAAAATAATTTTTCCTTATTTCTTCAAGACATCAAAAAAATAAGGTATTATAAGGGCGAAAAAGAAATAAGCATTGAAGAGTTTAAAAGCTTTCTTCAGCTTACTACAAACGAATTCCAAATCCAAGAAGCTTTTTTAAGTTTGAATTTTCCTCTTTTTTTAAGAAGATTTAAAAAATATATTTATTCTTTGCAAAGCGAAGATTATAAAAAGAGAAAAGAAAATGTGGAAAAAATTATCTATAATCTTCTTTTCGGTGCCCTTTTGAAAATATATTTTATGAAAATGAATAAAGAAAAAAGCAAAATAGAAGGAAATCCTTTTTATCTTCAAAAACTTAGATCTTTTTCTGATAAATTAGATTACAAAACAATTAAAAACCTTATTAAGGCTTTAGCTCTTACTGACAAAAAAATAAAAAAATTTTATCTTCAATATAAAGAAGTTCCAGAAGAAATTACTTTGAACTTCCTTTTACTTCAAAAGTCCGATTAAAAATTTGAGCGTATTTTGATTTAAGTCTAGCTGCTTTGTTTTTATGAATAAATCTTTTTGCTCCTTTATCTATTTCTTTATAAACTAATGACAAAGCTTCTTTAGCTTTTTCTTTATTTCCTTCTCTAATATATTTCATAAACTCTTTAACTCTCTGTTTAATTTTTCTTCTTCTTTCTTCATTAATTCGCCAATTTCTTAAAGATTTTTTTAAGGCCCTTTTAGCTGATTTAGTAACTGGCATAATAATCTTTTCTTTTAATTTCGTCCTTTATTTTCTTAATAAGATCTTTATGTTCTTTTTTAAGCTTGGGAAAGATATAAAATATTTTAATATAAAGATCACCACCAAAAATTCCCATTCTGGAAATTTTAATGACTTCTTCCTCTTCTTGAGGAAGTTTAATTTTTATTTTAGCATCAAAATAATTAATTTCTATTTCATCATTTAAGAGAGCATCAAGAACATTTATTTTATATTTTAAAAGAACGTCTCGACCATTAACTATTTCTAAATCTTTTCTTTTTGTCTTTACTTCTAAATTAATTATTAAGTCGCCTTTTTCATTTTTTCTTTCATGTCCTAAACCTTTAAAAATAAGTTTAGAAGAAGAACGTGGAGAAATTTTTACATCTAAATCACCTTTCACCACTTCAAAACCCTTTCCTTTACAGAGAGAACAAATTTTTTCAGGTACATAACCTTCACCTAAACATCGCGGACAAGTTTTTCTTTCTTCAAAAAAGAAACTTCCTAAAATAGAGGAGGTTACAGAAATTTTTCCTTTCCCTTTACATTCAGGACAAATAATTTTCTTCTTAGTTTCGGAACCAGTACCTTCACAGGTAAGACAAATTTTTTCTTTATTATAAAAAACTCTTTTTTGCGTTCCTTTATAGTAATCCTCTAAATCGATTTCTAAATTTAAATAAATATTAAGATCCTTCTTTTCTTTCTTTTTAAACCAGGAACCAAATAAATCTTCAAAGTCTTCTTCAAAAAAAACTTTTCTTAGATAATCTTCAAGATCAGAAAAGATATCGTAAGAAAAAGTAAATCCTCCTGGAGTAAAATCAAAACCTGCTTTTGTTTTCCATTTCCTTTGAACGTCATATTCTTTTCTTAATTTTGGATCAGAAAGAACTCTATAGGCTTCTAAAATTTCTTTAAATTTTTCAGCATCACCACCAGGAACATCAGGGTGATATTTTTTAGCTAATTCTCTAAAAGCTTTTTTAATTTCTTCTTCAGAAGCATCTTCTGGAACACCTAATATTTCATAATAGTCTTTCATATATTAGGTTGCGTTTGGCTTCCGTAAAATCTTCGACCAATTTCTGAAAGAAGCTCATTCAATTCCTTTATTTCTCTTTCTATTTCTTCAACTGAATTAGATGTTTCGATTAAACTGTTAAGCTTATTTATTTTTTCTTCAATTTTTGTTTTAAGATCTGGGTCTATTTTATCTTGATATTCTTTAAGTATTTTTTCTGCTTGATAAACTAAATTGTTAGCTTGATTTTTTGTTTCTGCTAATTTTCTTTTCATCATATCTTGAGCTGCATATTCTTCTGCTTCTTTTTTAAGTCTTTCAATTTCTTCTTTAGAAAGATTAACAGAATTAGTAATTTTTACTGATTGAGATCTTCCGGTAGCCTTATCAACAGCAGTTACTGTTAAAATACCATTAATATCGACATCAAAAGTAACTTCAATTTGTGGCACGCCTCTTGGTGCTGGAGGTATGCCGTCTAAAATAAATCTGGCTAAAGTTTTATTATCTTGAGCCATAGGCCTTTCTCCTTGAACAACATGAATTTCTACTTGCGTTTGATTATCAGCAGCTGTAGTAAAAATCTCTTTTTTGGTTACAGGTATAGGTGTGTTTTTAGGAATCATAGGATGGGCTATGCCTCCTAAAGTTTCGATAGCTAAGGTTAAAGGTACAACATCGATAAGTAAGATTTCTCTTATTTCTCCTTGCAAAATACCCGCTTGAATAGCAGCACCAATAGCTACAACTTCGTCTGGATTGATATCTTTTCGTGGTTCTTTACCAAAAAATTCTCTCACTCTTTGTTGAATAAGTGGCATTCTTGTTTGTCCTCCAACTAAAATAATCTCATCAATTTCTTCTTTCTTCACTCCAGCTTTATCAAGAGCTTCTTTAACTTTTTCTATAGAAAGTTCAACTAAATCGCGAGTTAAGTCTTCAAGTTGCTTTCTGGTAAGTTTATAATAAAGATGTTTTGGACCTGAAGGAGTAGAAGTAATAAAAGGTAAATTAATTTCTGTTTCATAAAGAGAAGAAAGTTCTTGTTTTGCTTTTTCAGCTGCTTCTTTAAGTCTTTGAAGAGCCAAAACATCTTCTCTTAAATCTACACCTTCTTCTTTTTTAAACCATTCAATAAGAAAATCAATAATTCTATTGTCAAAATCATCTCCTCCTAAAAATGTATCTCCGCCTATTCCTTTAGTTTCAATAATATTATCACCGACTTCTAAAATAGAAACGTCAAATGTGCCTCCCCCAAAATCATAAACTAAAATTTTAGCATTTGTTTTTTTATCTAAACCATAAGCTAAAGCAGCTGCTGTTGGCTCAGGTAAAAGTCTTCTTACATTAAAACCAGCAATTTCTCCAGCAGCTTTAGTAGCTGCTCTTTGTGAATCATCGAAATATGCAGGACAAGTAATAACTGCTTCATCAATTTTTTCTCCCAATTTTTCTTCAACATCAAGTTTTATTTTTTGTAAAACCATAGCAGAAATCTCCTCAGGTTTATACCATCTATCACCCATTTTGACTTCAACGCCGCCGTTTTCTGCCTCTCTTATTTCATAAGGCAAAATATTTTTTGCTTTTTGAACTTCTGGATCTATGTATCTTCTTCCTATAAGTCTTTTAACAGAAAAAATAGTATTTTTAGGATTAGTAATAGCTTGTCTTTTAGCTAAAATACCAACCAATCTTTCTCCTGATTTGGAAATAGCTACCACTGAAGGAGTAAGCCTTGAACCTTCTCTATTTTCTAAAACCCTAGGAACGCCAGCTTCAACAATAGCAGCTACAGAGTTAGTTGTACCAAGGTCAATCCCAATAATTCTTTTCATTTTAGTGAGTAATGACTTTTACTCGTGCAGGTCTTAAAAGCCGACCTTTAAGAAAATATCCTTTACTATAAACTTCAACAATTAAGCCTTCATCTTCATGAGAACAATTTTCTTTTTGGCAAATTTCGGTTTTCACAGCTTCATGAAAATTAGGATCGAATTTGGTATTCATAGGGTTAATTTCTTCTAGGCCGAATTTTTGTAAGATATCTTTTAACTGAGAGTAAATAAGAAAAAAACCTTTTTCTATTTCTTCTTCTTTATATTTACTAAAAGCAAGCTCAAAAGAATCTAAAACATTTAAAAGAGAATAGATTAAATTAGCATTAGCCATTTCTTCGGCTATTTTCGCTTTTTCTTCATATTCTGTTTGAAGTCTTAAAACGTCATTTTTGGCTCTTTTAAGACTAGCCAAATATTCTTCTTTCTCTTTCTCCAATTCTTCTATTTTTTTCATAAGTTCTTGAATAGTTTCTTCCAAGGGCGGTAATTTTTCTTGAACTTCATTCATTTATTTTTTCATTTATTTTGTTTAAAATCGACCATAAAGTATGATAGTAATTTCTTTTTGGACCAAGAAAAAGATAAAGCTTATCTTCCCCTTTCGCATAACCCAAAGATAAATTCTTGGTCCTTGAAATTTCTATTTCTTTACCTATTTTAACACCAATTTTATTTTCAAGTCTATAAATTTCTTTCTCGATATCTTCAATAAGCAAAAGTGCATCACAAAGAGTTTCTTTTTCAAGACTTTCTGCTAAAAAATGAAGTCCTTTTATTTTTATACCTCGGGATTTATCCAAAATAATGAGGGAATTTTTAGCTAATTTTAAGAATTTTTTTATGAGCAATTTTAAATTTTCTTCGTTTATTTTTATTTCCGGTTTTATTTCATATTGTGTAAGATAATATTTCCATCCCTCATCAGAAGGATACCTTCCTTGAATTTTGGAAAAAAGAAGTCCTTTTTGGGTTAATTTTCTAAAGTAAAACCTTAAAAGTGGAGCTGAAAACTTATAGTTAATTTTTTTAGATAAATATTTAGAACCTATAGGTGAGTTTTTTAATAGATGATGCCTTACAAAAAGATAAAAAATCTGTCTTTCTTTCTCGCTTAACATTTTTATTCAATAGAAATTTCTTTACCCTTATCTTTTGAGGCTTCTGGTTTTTTGGGCAAGACTATTTCTAAAACACCATTTTCTAATCTAGCCTTAGCACTTTCAAATTCAACTTCAACTGGTAAAGGAATAACTCTTCGAAATGATTCTCTTCTAATTTCTCTTCGCCAATATCTTCCTTCTTCTTTTTCTTCTTTCTTTTCCTTAGCTTCACCTTCAACAACCAAATATCCTTCTTCTACTTTTATCTTTAAGTCACCCTTTTTAAATCCAGGAACCTCCATCATAACTACAATTTCATTATCTTTTTCATAAATATCTGTTGGGAAAGAAGAAAATCTAAAAACAGGTAAAGGTAAAAATTCTTCTTTAAAAAATCTTTCGATTTCTTCGAATGGATCCCATTTTATTAATTTTGCCATTTTCTCTTTTCAGTTTGTTAATTCGACCTAGTCAAATTATCATTATTTTATTATATCTATTTTATCACCTTAAAGTCAAGGGTGATAAATTAAGAATTTGCTTAAATTTTTTAAAACTTTGTTATAAAATTATCAAAAGAATGGGGTCGAAATTAATCTGAAGTTATAAAAATGCCTTCTTTGCAAAACAAAAAAGTACTTTTAGCTGTTATTGTCGCTGTTTTAGTTGTTTTAGGAGGAGTTACCTATTGGTTCTTTGGAAGAAGAGGTAGCTTACCAGTACCACCAGCTCCAGCACCAGAAGCTCCAGCGTCACCAGAAACTCCATCTAATTCAACTCAAGAATAAAATTTAAGATAAACAAAGTCATAAAATCGAAATAAAGGGCGGGTAAGTCCCGCCTTTTCTTTTTTTGCTTAATTATTGTTAAAATTAAATAGAAATGAAAACTCTTGTTGAAGATTTGCTAAAAAATTTAAATGAAAGAGAAAGAGAGGTTATTAAAAGGAGATTTGGTCTTGAAAATAAAGAAAGCGAAACTCTTGAAAGTATTGCTAAAGATTTTGGTATTACTAGAGAAAGAGTAAGGCAAATTCAAAATAATGCTTTAAATAAACTTATAAAAATCATTAATGAAAACGAAAAGATAACAAATTTTGTTGAAAACACAAAATCTTTTTTGGAACCATTAGGTTTTAGAGAAGAAAATAGATTTTATAAAATTTTAATTAAAGAAAAAGTAATCTTTGAAGATGAAATTAATTATTTAAAACTTGTTTTAACCTATCACCAAAAAATTTATTATCATCAAGAAGGGGAGGAAATAAAAAGTTTTTATTCTAAAGAAAAAGAATTGGCTCTTTTTGTTAAACATATTCTTAAAAAAATAAATATTTATTTTTTGGAAAACTACGATAAAACTTTTGAGGAGAAAGAAATTTTTAATATTATTAATCAGGAGTTAAAAACCCATTTTGGAGAAATTAAAGACGAAGAGCTTTATGAAGTTTTAAGAATTCTAAAATTTGTTTATAGAGATCCTTTTGGTAAATGGGGTTTTATTTCTAATCCTTTTATTGCTCCACAATCTTTAAAAAATAAAATCATCTCTATCTTAGAAACAGAAAAAAGGCCTATGCACTTTTTAGAAATTCACAAAAAACTTGAAGAAATAACCAAAATTGAAGAAGAATTTCTTCATTTAAATTGGAAAAAGAAATATTCTGTAGAATCAATTAAAAACGAACTTATTAAGCATCCAGATTTTATTCTTGTAGGTAGAGGTATCTATGCTTTAAAAAAATGGGGTTTTGTTGAAGGAACAAGTTTTGAGCTTATAAAAAACTTTATCCTCTCAAAAAAAGAATTAGAACTTTCCGAACTTTATGAATTCATAAAAAATCAGAGAATCTTAAAACCAACAACTTTTAGTATTTATCTTTATAGACTTCAAAAAGAAAAGCTTATTGAAATAAAAAACGGTAAAATTATCGTTATTAAAAATGCTTAACTATTTTTATTCTTTCTTTGATTTTTTTTTAAGTTTTTGGTGGATAATTTTGCCCTTTCTTTTAACCTATTTTTTTCTAGAAAAATATTTTTCTAACAATTTAAAAACTTTTGTAAAAACTAAAATAAAATATAAGTTCTTTGAGATTGTTTTTCCTCCAAGTACTCTAAAAAAAATTCAGCTTATGGATGAAGTTTTTATTTCTTTACATAGCTCTGCTGAACCCTTTTCATCTCCTAAGCAATTTTTCACCGGTTATTTTCCTCTTTCTTATATTTTTATAATCTTTTTTCATGATAAAAATTTGAAATTTATTGTTGGTGTTGATGAAAACAAAGAAAAACTTCTCAAAAACTCTTTTTATAGTAAGTACCCAGAAATTAAATTTATAGAAACCCAAAATCCCTTATCAAAATTTAATTTCAATTTGCCTCATCCTTTATATAGCGGTCTTTTTTTTAATATAGAAATAAAAAGTCCATTTAATGTTATTCTTCTAAAAACACACAGAGATATAGAAAATTTACCTGAAGAAGAAAGAGTTGATCCTGCTTCTCATTTTTGGGAAATAAAAGAAACTATTACTAACAAAGAATGGCTTTTTTTTATCATCTATGCTCTACCTATTTTAGCTGATGATCCGGCTTTAGGTAAAAATTGGGTTAATAGTTACAAAAGTGTTATAGATTCTCTTGTAGGTAAACCAAAACCTCCCTCTCCTCTTCCTTTTTCTTACTATATTCATGAATTTTTTAGAAATTTACTTGTAGCACCTTTTAAAGATATAACTTGGACACCTTTTTCTTCTCCGCCCCCACCCCCTTTTGAATTTAACATAGGAAAAGTTCCTCCAGAAAATAAAGATATTATTGATAGAATTTTACATAAAATAGAAAAGCCCGGATTTTTAGTAAACATCAAAGCAGTTTATTTAGCTAAAAATGATATTTTTGAAAAAACAAGTGCTTACATACCAAGTTTAATACTCTCTGCTTTTAAAAATTTTGCTATCGAAAGAATTAATAACTTTTCTCTTTCTCCTCTTTTCAAACTTAGTAAAAACGAAAGGTTTTATGACTTAAAAAATTTTATTCTTACTTTTGGTACTTTTGATTCTTTAAAATCAAACAAAGATATCGTTATCAAATCTAAAGGTCTTTTTAAAAATGATGTTTCTACTTCGCTAAGCCATATTTTAAATTCTGAAGAACTTTCCGTTATTTTCCATCATCCTTTCAAGCCAGGTCATCCTGGTTTTGAAAAAAGTGAACCGCCGCCCTTTTCTTTATCTTAAAATTAAATTATGGAAAATAACTTTCTCATTTTAGGTAAGATAATTTACAAACAAAGAGAGGAATATCTTGGTATTTATAGAGAAGATAGAAAAAGACATATCTATATTATTGGTAAAACAGGAACGGGTAAAACGACCTTGCTTTTAAATATGATGAAAAAAGATATTGAAAATGGTGAAGGTTTAGCTTTTTTTGATCCTCATGGTGACGCTATTTTTAAAATTTTGAAATATATACCTAAGCATCGTCTTGAAGACGTTATTTTTCTAAATCCTGGAGATTTAGATCATCCTTTTGGTTTTAATCCTTTAGAAGAGGTTGATTATTATAAAAGACATCTTGTTGTTTCTACGATTTTATCTGTTTTTAAAAAAATTTGGAAAGACGCCTGGTCAGCAAGAATGGAATATATTCTGCAAAATGCAGTTTTAACTTTATTAGAATATCCTGGAGCTACTTTACTTGATATTAATAGAATCCTTTCAGAAGACAGATTTAGAAAAAATATCGTTAAAAATTTAAAAGATCCTGTGGTTAAAGCTTTTTGGGAAAACGAATTCGAGAAGTATCATCTTCAATTTAGAACAGAAGCTATTGCTCCTATTCAAAACAAAGTTGGTCAATTTATTTCTAATCCTCTTATTAGAAACATTATTGGGCAATCGAAAAGCACTCTTGATTTAAGAGAAATTATGGATGAAAGAAAAATTCTTTTAGTCAATCTTTCTATAGGAATGATAGGAGAAGCTAGTGCTCAACTTTTAGGAGGACTCTTTATAGGTAGCATTTTTCTTAAAGCCATGGAAAGAGTAAATATTCCTGAAGAAAAAAGACAAGATTTTTATCTTTATATTGATGAATTTCAAAATTTTGCTACTGAAAGTTTTGTCAATATTCTTTCAGAATCAAGAAAGTTTGGTTTAAGTCTTATTTTAGCTAACCAATATCTTGATCAGGTTGATGAAAGTATTAAAAAAGCTATTTTTGGAAATATAGGTTCTTTTATTGTCTTTAGAATAGGATATAATGATGCTAATATCTTTTTTGAGGAATTTGAAAGAAGCATTTATCCTGAAAATTTTGTCAATCTTCCAAACTTTTATGCTTTTGCTAAAATAATTTATAAGGGTAAACCAGAAAAACCCTTTCTCTGCCAAACGCTTCCTTTAGAAAAAGAACCTGAAGTAAATTATGTTGATGAAATTTTAAGTTATAACCATTTAAAATATACCTTGCCAAGGGAAATTGTTGAAGCCAGAATTAAAAGAATTTATCTTTCTCAAAAACAAGGAGAAATTACTTTTTGCAGAATTTGTGGTATTCAATTTAAATCAGAAACTGGCTTAGAAATTTGCCCTGATTGTGAAAAAAGAAGTTTTGCTAAAGGTATTAGCTTAAAAGAGTTAGCTAAAAAGGATTTAATTGTGAAGATGAAAAAAGAAAAGGAAAATAAAAAGGTCGATTTAGATTCTATTTTAGAAAGATTAGAAAAAAATGAGGGTGGGTGATTTAGCTAAAGGAGATTTTATAAAATTGGAAAATAAAACCTATGAAGTTATTGATATTAAACATACTCATATGGGTAGAGGTTCTGCTAATTTAACTTTGGTTTTAAAAAACGTTCAAACAAATCAAAGAATCGAAAAAACATTTAAACCAGATGAAAATGTTGAATATTTAGAGGTGGAAAAAGAAAAGATTTTTTTTACTCATCAAGATAAAAATCATTTTTATTTTAAAAAAGAGGAAAAAATTTATTACTTACCTAAAAATCTTTTCTCTTATTTAGAAAGATTTCTTAAGCCTGGACTTGAAGTAACAGGTTTTTTTGATGAAGAAGATAATCTTCTTTGGATAGAACTTCCCAAAATTGTTGAATACAAAGTTGTTTCGGCACCACCTGATTTTAAAGGAGGAACGGTTCAGGGAAGCTACAAACCAGTAAAAATTGAAACTGGTTATGAAATTAAGGCTCCCTTTTTTATAAAAGAAGGTGATATCATAAAAGTTAATACCGAAACAGGGGAATACGTAGAAAGAGTACAAAAATGAATCTTGACGAAATTAAAAATCGCCTTGACATCGTTGAAGTTGTTCAAAAATATGTCAAACTTAAAAGAGTAGGAAAATATTATTCAGGTTTATGTCCTTTTCATCATGAAACTAAACCTTCTTTTTTTGTTTCCCCTGAAAGACAAATTTTTAAATGTTTTGGTTGTGGTGAAGGGGGAAATGTAATTAATTTTTTGATGAAGATTGAAAACTTATCTTTTAAAGAAGTTTTAGAAAAAATCAAAGAAGAGTATGGTTTAGAGATTGAAACACACAGGAAACCAGAAGTTTCTAAAAAAATTTTAGAAATAAACTACGCGGCTTTGAAATTTTTTCGCACAAAACTTCAAGAATTTTCTTTTGCTAAAGAATACCTTATAAAAAGAGGCTTAAGCGAAGAGTCAATAAGATTTTTTGAAATTGGTTATTCGCCTGGTGGAACTTTAATGAGGGATTTTCTCTATGCTCAAGGATATAGCTTAGAAGAAATTAAAAAAGCCGGTCTTTTAGATGAGAAAAATTTTGATCGTTTTCAAAGTAGAATTATTTTTCCTTTAAGAAATGAAAGGGGTGAGCTTATAGGTTTTACGGGGAGAATTTATCCAGAAAAAGAAAAAGCACCTAAATATTTAAACACTCCAGAAACAGAAGTTTTCAAAAAATCTGAATTTTTATATGGACTTTTTTATGCTAAGGAATATATAGAAAAAGAGAAAAAAGTGATCGTTTTAGAAGGGCAAATGGATTTTCTTTTATCTTTTCAAAACGGCCTTAAAAATGCTGTTTCTGTTTCTGGTTCAGCTTTAACTGAGGCACATTTAAGAAAAATTAGAAAATATGCATCTTTGCTTGTTTTAGCTTTTGATAATGATTCCGCAGGATTTCGAGCAGAATTACGAGCTAATCTTTTAGCACAAAAATTAGATTTTAAAGTTTTTAAACTTATTTATCCTGAAAAAGATTTAGGAGATTTTTTTAAAAATAAAAGAAGTTTAGAGGAAATTAAAGAAGTTTATTATCTTGATTTTCTTTTTGAAAAATTAAAAGAAATTTATGGAAAAGAAAACAAAAAAAACTTTTTAGAAACCTTTTTGCCACAAATAAAAAATTTAGATTTAGCAGAAAAAGATAAATATTTAACTCTTCTTTCGCAATATTTAGAAATACCCAAAGATTTTCTTTCTGAAGAACTTCAAAAAATTCAAGAAATATTTTTTCTCACCCCCGAAGAAGAAATTTCAAAATCTGTTTTACCTTTTGAAAAAAATCTTTCTTTAAAATTAGTTTCTCTTCTTTTTGCTTTTTCTTTAGAACTTGAAGAAGAAGAATTTTTTCCTTTTTTAGATGAAGAAGTGAAAGGTTTTTATTTAAGAATGAAAGAAGGAAGGTTAAGCGAAGAAGAAATTGATAATTTAGAAATCAAAAAAAGATTCTTTGAAGAAACAGGAATTAATCCGGGAAAAGAGATAAAAAAAACCCTAAAGGAACTTAAAAGGGCTTTTTATAAAAATAAAATTGAAAAATTGAAGGAGGATCTCAAATTTAGCCAAGGCGAGCTTTATGATAAAATTATTGAAGAAATAAACTTTTGTTTAAAGGAACTTAAAAATTTAGAAAAAAATGCCTAAAAAGAAAAAATTAAAAATTGATAGAAGAATTGAAAATAAGATAAATTATTTGATAAAGAAGGGCAAAGAGAAGGGCTTTGTCTTAGAAGATGAAATTTTAGATTTGTTTCCAACTTTAGAAGACAATTTAGATCTTTTAGAATATATTCAAGAAAGATTAGAAACTGCTGGCATAGAAATTCAAAGTTCTATTGATAAATGGGAGCTTACCGAAGAAGAAATTAAAAAATATCTTTCTCAAGATAAAGAACTTATGGATGCAACGCAGAAATATTTAATAGATATCTCTAAATATCCGCTTTTAACACCTGAAGAAGAAAGAGAGTTAGCTAAAAAAGCTGCTCAAGGAGATAATGAGGCAAGAGAAAGACTTATTAAATCAAACTTAAGACTTGTAGTTAGCGTTGCTAAAAAATATTTAGGAAAAAGCAGGGGTCTTACTTTTTTAGATCTTATTCAAGAAGGTAATATTGGTTTGGCTAAAGCAGTCGATAAATTTGATTGGCGAAGAGGTTTAAAGTTTTCTACTTATGCAACTCATTGGATTCGTCAGGCTATTACTCGGGCTCTTTCTGACCAAGCTAGAACAATAAGACTTCCTGTTCATATTATCGAAACTTTCTATAAATTAAATAAAGTAAAAAAAAGATTAAGTTCAATTTTAAATCGCGAACCTACACCTGAAGAGTTAGCTTCAGAAATTGGTCTTCCCACAAGTAAAGTCCAAAAACTACTTAAATATCTTCATGATACTATTTCTTTAGAGACACCTGTTGGTGATGAAGGCGATGCTCTTTTAAAAGAACTTCTTCCTGATGTCACTACTGTTTCTCCAGAAAAAACAGCTGGTCTTGTAGTTTTAAGAGAGCAACTCAAAAGAGCTATTCAAGATTTAAATCCAAAAGAAAGAAAAATTATTAGTTTAAGATATGGTTTAGAAGATGGTATTGAACATACACTTGAAGAAATAGGAAAAATGTTTGGAATTACAAGAGAAAGAGTAAGACAGATAGAAATTAGAGCTTTAGAGAAACTTAAAAACCATCCTTTAATTACAAAAATTAAAGAAGAGGGAGTTTAATGTACTACAGAAAGTATAGACCAAAAAATTTTAAGGAAGTTATTGGGCAAGAAATTATTGTAAGAATATTAAAAAATATTGTAAAAAAGGGTGAAATTTTGCATGGTTATCTTTTTGCTGGAGAAAGAGGTACAGGAAAAACTACACTTGCAAGAATTTTTGCTAAAGCTATAAATTGTTTAAATCCTCAGGATGGAGAGGCTTGTGAAAATTGTAAAATTTGTAAGCTTTGGAATGAAGGAAAATTTTTAGACTTAATTGAAATCGATGCTGCTTCTCATCGAAAAATAGATGATGTTAGAAATCTTCAAGAGCATATTGGTTTTAAGCCGCTTCAAGGAAAATACAAAGTTTTCATAATTGATGAGGCTCATATGCTTACAGAAGAAGCTTTTAATGCTCTTTTAAAAACTTTAGAAGAGCCGCCAAAACATGTTGTTTTTATTTTAGCTACTACTGAACCAAACAAAATTCCTCCAACCATTTTATCTAGGCTGCAAAGACTTGATTTTAAAAGAATTTCCTTACCTCAAATTGTAGAAAAGCTTAAAAGAATTTTAGAAAATGAAAAAATTCCGTATGAAGAGTCTGCTCTTTACTTAATTGCTGAGGAGGCTGAAGGTTCTTTAAGAGATGCAGAAACTCTTTTAGAAAAAATTGCTATTAGTTTAGATTCCCAAAGTGGCATCAGTCAAGATTATGTAGCTGAATTTCTAGGACAAATTAGCACTAAAAGACTTTTAGATTTTTTAAATTATCTTGTTGAAAAAAAGGCAGAAAATGCTTTAAGTTTTTTACATGAGATTTACAAAAATGGTTATGAGCTTAGTGCTTTTTTAAGGTCTCTTATTAAATTAGTTAAAGAAATAATTTTTATAAAAGTGCATAAAGATTTTGCTAAACATTTAATAAGCGAAAAACCAAAAGAAATCGTTGAATTAATGGAAGAAATTTCTCAAAAAACAGATTTAGAAAACTTAAAAAAACTTCTTAAAATTTTATTTGAAGCCGATTCACTTTTAAGAAAAGAACCACCTCACCCACTTTTACCTCTAGAAATAGCTGTTATTGAATTCACTACTCTTAAATAAATCCGTTATGTTATAATTTAATTATGAATTATGAATAAATTGGGGGGTGGTGTAATGGTAGCACAAGGGACTTTGGATCCCTTGGTCCTGGTTCGAATCCAGGCCCCCCAGCTAAAAAAGCTTTTTATTTTCCCCAAAAATTATTTTTTTAACTAACTTATCAGCTCTTTCATTTTCTTCTCTAGGTATTAATTTTATTTCTATTTCTCCAAAATCAAATTTAAGATTCCAAAACTTAATAAAAAGTTTCTGTAAGTTTTCTTCCAAAATTTTATATTCACCTCTAAGCTGTTTACCCACAAGTTCACTATCTAAATTAATAATTACTTTTGTCTTCTTGCTTCTTTCTTTTCCCAAAAGCTGTTTTAATTTTTCCAAAGCTAAAATAACCGCTAAATATTCAGCTTCATTATTTGTCCTTTCACCCACATAAACAGCATATTCTTTAATTTTGCCATCTATATAAATTACAAAAGCAGCTCCAGCCTTTCCAGGATTTCCTTGAGCACCTCCATCAGTAAAAATAATTACTTCATTCATCTTCAAAAATAGGAAGAGTTTCTTTTGCTAAATATTCTAACATAGCACCTCCTCCGGTACTTATATTTTTAAATTTTTTCAAGAGTTTCTTTTTTTCTAAAAATGCTAAAGTATCTCCTCCGCCAACTAAAACAAATTTTCCTTTCAAACTCAATAAAAATTTAATTAATTTAAAAGTTCCGCTTTCAAATCTTTTATCCTCAACAAGCCCTAACGGTCCATTCCATACCAAAGCTTTTGCTTTTTTTATTTCATCAAAAAATACTTTCAAGCTTTCTTCGCCTACATCATAAATGACATCATCTTTTTTAATTTCACCTAAAAATCTATGAAAAACCTTATTTTTGTTTAAAACATAAAAATCAAAAGGGATTAAAATATTAGGAAAATAAATTTTTCTTATTTTCTCTAAAATTTCTTCCTCAAAAAGCGAATTTCCTATTTCAAAATCTTTTGCTTTAAGATAAGTATTAGCAAGTCCTCCACCTAAAATTATTAAAACATTCTTTTTCAAAAATTTTTCAATCAGAGGAAGCTTAGTTGAAATTTTAGAGCCTCCTAAAACTAATACCACGGATGAACGCGGATGCAAAACGGATCTACGCAGATATTTTTTATGTACGCTAATTTGTGTAGAAAGATTATATCCGCGTTTATCAGTGTTTAAATCTGCGTTAATCAGCGTTTTCAAAAATTTATTTAAAAGATTTATCTCTTTTTCAAAGTTAATTCCATAATAAGTTTTTAGAAGTTTTGGCAAAAGATAAACTGAAGCATGTTTTCTATGTGAAACAGAAAAAGCTTCGTTTATAAAAACTTCACCAAGCTCTGATAATTTTTTAGCAAAATTTAAATCACATTCTTTTTCTCCTTTAAAAAGCCTTATATTTTCCAAAAGACTAATTTTTTCTTTTGGTTTTGAGTTCAAATCTTTAAGAAAACCAATTTTTATTTTTAAAATTTTTTCAATCGAAGGAAGAATTTTTTTTAAAGAATATTTATTCACGGATTTATGCGGATTTTGAACGGATTTAAACGGATTTATATTATCCGTATTATCTGCCTTGGATCCGTTTAATCCGTGAATGAATTTATCCGTGTTAATCCGTTCCGAATCCGTATTAATCAGAGAAGGAGGATCTCCTAAATGACTTATCAAAATAACTCTTTTCGCTTTTTTTAAAAAATTTAAAGTTTCTTTAAATGAGACTATCCTTGTTTTATCTAAAATTTTTCCCTTATAAAAATCTACATTAAAATCAACTCTTACTAAAACATTTTTGTCTATTATTTTATCTTGATTAAATCTTAAAAGCTCCTCTTTTTTAAGTTCAATCATTAATTAAAATTTTAAGGTAAAATATATTTAAAAATGAGTTTGGAAAACGAAAGGAATATAGAAAGAGAGCGTTTATCCCCATTTTTAATTGCAAAAAAGTTGGCAAAAATTTTGCTTGAATTTATAATAAGAAAAACTGGGTGGGAAAAAAATAAAAGAGAGATTTTAATAAAAATTGATACCTTATTAAAAGAAACCAACAAAACTATTGATAGGCTTCCGAAGCCATTTCAATCTAATGGTAAAGAACAGCCTAAAGATATTAGATTAGACGAAATACCAAAAATATCAAAAGAGCTAAACAGCTTGGCAGAAAGTATTTTATCAATAATTAGGAGAGTAGTATCTACACTTAGACTTTCTTTAGTAGATCCTAATTTGATAAAAGAAATGGATGAAGCTTATCTTGAATTGAAAGAAGCAACTACATTGTGGGCATCCCAAGATCTTGGCTCACTAATGCTAATGTATAATAATACTCAAGAAGCGATTGATGATTTTGGGAAAGATTTATCAAGAATAAAAAAGGCCGCAGAAAGATTAAAAAAAATAATAGAACAAATTGAATAATATTTGCTTTTTTTCAAAATTTTGATAAAATTTAAAATGAGTCGAAAATTAAATGGGAAGTTAAAAAATGGGGGAGTGGATAGGAAGACCAGAACCATCACCACAACCGCAACAAGAGTCAGGACCTTCACATATCGAAGCTATTGTACAAGAACTTGCAAAAGCTAGAACAGCGATAGCGATGCTATTACAGCAACTACAAAATTATCCAGATTTAAAAGAGAGATATACTCATGATTTACAAATGATTAGCGCTTTTGCTAGTGATTTTATTGATATGAGTGGTGTAAGAGGGCCATGGCCCTCAACAGAAGAAATAGAAAAGGAAATTAGAGAGAATAGAATTATTCTGGAAAGAGAAGAAATAGGTATTTTAGGTCTGCTTAGATACATACGGAGTTGTTTATTGAATGTAAATTTAAATAAAAGTTATTTAAATGTAGGGACTACGCTAAGAAATATGCTAGAAAAACCTCAAAAAGGAAAACCTTTACAAGAATTTATAAAATTTTTAAATGACCTCATTAAAAGCATCGAAAATCCTCAATAAAAGTTTTTAAATATAATGAAACTTGAAAGTGGGCCAGAAAAGTCTTTTACTATAGAAAGAGCTGAAGAAATAAGACAAGAAATTGAAGAGGTGCTCGCATTGATTGATAGCGGAGAGGTTTCAGACGAAAATTTTAAAAGTAAACTTAGGAGGCTTAAAACCTGTTTATCAGAATTAGCAAGGCATCACATAATAAGAATAAAGGCGAAGGAAATTATTACTAAAATAGAAACACCTGAACAATACCAAAACCTACAGCAGATTTATTCATTATTGCAAGAGTTAAAAGAACGGCTTTCTAATATTTTAGATAATTTGAAAAATTTCTTATTAAATTTAAATTTAGCGAAAAGTGCTTTTGAGAATCCAGAAGTATGGGAATTTGTTCCAGAAGATTCGCCAGAAAAACATATTTTGCTTTATATTTGTCAAACTATCGAACGTGTGTTAAGAGAATTTCCTAAATATGAAGATATTGAAACAAAAGAATCTAGAGAGTTTTCAAATTTTAATGAATTTTTAGATTATTTGATAGAAAGAATTATAGAAGCTTTAAAAGCTTTAGAAGGTTTAGAAGGTATAAAAAATAAAGAAAAAAAACTGGAAATTAGTTTAACTCTATATGCTCGACTTTTAGAATTAATACTTTTAAGAACTAGAGGAGTTGACAAGAGAAAATCTTTAAGGTAAAATTTATTGAAATATACTAGGTTTTAATCCAGAAACTCAGAGGAGTGATAATCAAAATTTGATAAGATACTTAGAAATTATTTCTAAAAATTGTAGAAATATTTTAGCCATGATTGCTGAACTGAAAAAAAGGAATGGTTCAAATAGACTATCTTTAAATGTTGAGAATGTACAAACAGCAGCAAATGCGATAAGTTCGGCTGCTACAGGTTTTCTGACAGAATTAACAAGTAAAATTAGTATCGAGCAGAGAGGTTTGTTAAAATCAGATATTTCTGCATTAACAGCAGAAATAATGACATTAACATCCCTACTAGAAACACAAGAGGTGGATATAAATGCAATTGAAAAACAAGTAAAAAGAGTAATAAATATTGTGTAAATAGGATAAAAAATAATCTAAGAAGGTCGCGTTAAAAAATTTAAACAAAAAAAATGAGTTATAGAGAAATAGGTACACCCGAAGGAGGAAGAGAGTCCATTCTTCCATTTCAAGATTTACCTCTCGCCCTAGAATGGATTATGCGTTTTACAAATGAAATATTCGAAAGACTAAAGCGAGAAAAAGATGAAAATATAGAGGCTATATTGACAGAGTTACAATCGTTATGGGCAAAGTTACCAAAAAAAGCGGAAGAGGTGTCAAGAACAGATGAATATATAGTGAGAACGACCTTAGGACAATTATCACCAAAAAAGATGTTAAGTAAAATAATGTCACTGTCTGAAAAAGTAATTAATACAGTAAACCGCTATAGTCAAGACATTAACTATTTTGATCATAAAGATACTCTTACAAATATTTCAGAGAACTTACAAACACTAGTTGAACGTTTGAAAGAAATATTTCCGGATTTAATGTCAAGATAAATTAAAAAATAAAATTGATAATCAAAAATTTTCTATTCGCTTTCTCTTACTCGATATTGAACTGCTTCGCTTAGGGAGTCGATATCAATTTTTTCTTTGCCTTCTAAATCGGCAATTGTTCTTGAAAGTTTTAAAATTTTATGAATTCCTCTTAAAGAAAGGTTATATCTTTCAATAATCTTTTTTAAAAATTCTT
>Ga0080007_1116994_pt1 | contig 29391 bp, 38 predicted proteins | sample OctOCTMetagenome_FD_69210 | JGI IMG/M metagenome (GOLD analysis project Ga0080007, IMG submission 69210) | Hot spring and microbial mat streamer communities from Octopus Spring Streamers, Yellowstone National Park, USA - OCT_B (SPADES... | ecosystem: Environmental > Aquatic > Thermal springs >...
GCTTTATTTAATTTTACTTGGAGATTATGTTAGTTATTACCTTTCAAGATTTTATAATGAAGACCCCTATGCCATTCCAAGAATAGAGGAATTAAAAAGAAAATTAGAAATTAGCTAATTTTAGGAAAGCATTTATTACAAAGCAAACTTTCTTCAAATAAATTTATAGCGCTTCTTGGAATTCTTCTTATGATTTTTTTGTGTTTTTCTTTATGGATTTTATCATCATCAGAGAAGCCGAAAATTTCTTGATAATTTTTATATTTTATTTCATTATATATTTCTTTTAAAAGAAGAGCATCAATTTCCATATATGGACTTTCACTTACAACATTCCCTCTAATATCTAAATCTATTAAAACTCTAATAAAATCATAGTAATTCATATCACTCTCTTTTTCCCAAAGATTAACATGTTTCCTTTCTCCCTTCTTATCATAAACAATGCCTGAATAATGAATGTGAATATCTTTTATTAGCTCATTTGGAAATTTCCTAAATAATTCATAAATCTCTTCATAATTATTATATTTACCATTTTCTCTTGCATGTAAATGTGCTAAATCAATACAAGGTTTAACATTTTCTATTTCCATTAAATCCAAAAGTTCATCTATACTCCCATATTGAGAAGGTTTCCCCATAGTTTCAGGTCTTAAAATAACATTTATATTTTCATCTTTTAAAATTTTTGAAATTTCTTTAATTCTTAACTTTATCTTTTTATGAACATCTTTTTTATCTTGATTTTGATAAAATCCAGGATGAAATACAATATCCCTTGCTCCTGCTAAAAATCCTATTTTGGCACTATCTATTATAAATTTATACGAATTTTCAAGCTTTTTCTTATCGTCTGTTGCTAAATTTATATAATATGGAGCATGGACAGAAAGTGTTAAATTATAATTATTTGAATAATTTTTAACCTCTTTTGCTTTTTCTTCACTCATTTTTACACCTCTTCCAAATTCTAATTCCATTCCATCAAGATTTAATTCTTTAATTCTTTCAAGACCACTAATAGTATCAAGTTTTTTTGAACTTATTGGAATACCCGCATTTAAAAATTTAATCACTTTAAAATTTTAAGGTGTCACATTTCATTTTTGGAATTATATTTATTTTTATCGGCTCAATTATGGGTATTTATTCAATTTATGAAATGAGAGTTAAAAATAAAATTATTCTTCCTGTATCTTTAATTGTTTTTGTCCATTTTTTCATAATTTTAGGTATTTTTTTAATTACAAGAAATATAGGTCTTGGTTTTGTAGCTATGATATTTTATAATATTGTTTTTGTAGCAGAACTTATAATTTATATACTTAAAAATAAAGATGTTAATTTAAAAATTGAGCAATTAGTTAATGAAGCAAATGATGAGCTTAAATTTTGGCAAAGTGTAATTTATGAAAATCATAAATTTGTTGATGATTATGAGTGTTTTGAGCATTTAATGCGAGTTGATAAAATTGTTAAAAAAGCTATAAATATGGATTTATTTGAAATTGTAAAACCACTTTTAAATTTTTTAGAAGAGCATAAAAATTATTTTAAGTCTTATAAGGTTTCAGAAATTGCGAAAAAGTTAAAAATTAGTGAAGATAATTGGTGGTTTTATTTAGATGGGAAATAAGCTCCTCATAATTCATTCTTTTTCCATTTATTTGTTTTAAAAATCGTTTTTGTCTCCTTGCGAATTCTTTTGTATCTGAAATTGTTTCATTAATTGCTTCTTGAAGTGTTTTTGAGCCTTCAAAGTATCCAATAAATTCAAAATAATCAATTGTTTTTCTTATTCCAATAGCATCTTTACCATATTTTTTTATTAAGAATTCAATCTCATTTAAAAGTCCTTCTTCTATCATATTGTAAATTCTATTTTCAATGTTTCTATAAAGTTTTTCTTTTTCAATTTCAAGAATATAAACTTCATAATCAAATTCCGGTTTTTTATAAAATTCTTTACAAGCTTCTTCATAGCTCATATTGGTGCTTAAAATAACAATTAAGCTTCTTTCAATTCTAAATCTATCGTTTGGGTGAATTTGTAATGCTCTTTTTTTATCAAGTTTTAAAAGCTCATTATATAATTCTTCTGTTTTTTTTGATTTTATGTAATTTATTAGCTCCTTATTTGGTTCTGGAAATATGCTTAAACCTTCAACTAATGACTTTAAATATAGAATAGTTCCTCCTTCTAAAATAACATTCTTTCCACTTTCAATTGCCTTTTTAATTTCATTTTGTGCATTTTTAAAAAATAAGCCAACATTATATTGCTCATTTGGCTCTATTAAATCTATCATTTTATAATGGTTTTTATAAGGATATTTAGGTTTTGCTGTTCCAATATCCATATATTTATAAATTTTTCTTGAATCAATTGAAATTACAATTAAATTTTCATTATTTTCAATTAGTTTTTGTGCTATTTCTGTTTTTCCGCTTGCTGTTTGCCCTGTAATTATGGGTATTTTCAAAGAATTATAAGGTCTCCATTTTTGCTAACGACTACTGATCCATCTTTGAACTCAAAATGAACATTTTCATTATTTTCAATCCATATATAAACATCCTTTCCTCTATATTCCCTTATTCTTCTTTTAGTGAATATGAAATATACAACATCAAAAAGAACAGATAAATTTTCCTTATCTGCTTCAATCATTCTTCTCATTTTCATAACTTCATTTTCAATTTTTTCAAGTTCAGCAAGAGCCTTTTTTGATTCAGGAATATGACCAAATTTTGTAAAAATTTCATTTCTCCATTTTGCCACTTCATCAAGAATATCATCGTTTCTTTTATATATTTTTAGAATTTTCTTTGCTATATTTGCTGCCTTTCTTATTGATACTCCATCTTTTCTTTTTCTTGCCATGATATTACCTCCTTGTAAAAATAAGCACTTTTTCTTACTTTTCTTTCTCCTGTTTTATAATCAACCTCAACAAGACCAAACCTTGGCTCAAACCCTTCCGCCCATTCATAATTATCAAGGAAGGACCAATACATATATCCTAAAATTTTAATGCCCTCACTTATCGCTTTTTTAAGATAAAAAATATGCTCTTTTATAAATTCAATTCTTTCAAAGTCATTATCTGTACAAATGCCATTTTCTGTAATCATAATTGGCTTTTTATATTTTCTATAAATTCTCTTTGAAATTTCATAAATACCTTTTGGATAAACTTCCCATCCAAGGCAATTCTTTTGACTATTTTCTTTATATGTAAATTTTGAAAAAAACTTTACGAAAACCCTCGTATAATAATTTATTCCTATAAAATCTAAATAATTTTTAACACCATCAATAAACCAAAAATTAAAAAATTTATCATTTAAAATTGTTGAAATTAAGCTTAAAGGATTATAAATTCTATATGGTTTGAAAATGATAAGGTTTTGGGAAAAGCTTATTAAGTTATTCTTATTTTTTAAAATTTTATATGCTTCAATGTATGCTTTTTTTAAATTTCTTAAAACCTTAAATGCTTTAATTAAGTTTTTTTCTTGTGGTGGCCAAGTTCCTTCAAGATAACTTTTGAAACTATAAACATTAGGCTCATTTAAAATAATAAAGTATTTAACATTTTGAAAGTTCTTTTTAATTAAATTGACATAATCTAAAAAATAATTTATGTTCTCTTTATTTGCCCATCCTCCTTTTTTTGAAAACCAAATTGGATTTGTAAAATGCCAAATTGTTAAAATTGGCTCTATATGATTTTTAAATAATTCATCTACAATTTCTCTATAAACATCAAGTGATTTAAAATCTATTTCATTTTCGCTTTTAAAAATTCTACTCCATTCTATTGAGAATCTAAAAGCATTTTGTCCAAGCTCTTTTAATAGTTTAATATCTTCCTTCCATTTGTACCAAAAATAACTTGCTTTTGAGCTTTTTCCTTTATCAAATTCCCACCAATCACTATTAAAATTATCACCTTCTGTTTGATATGAGCTAATTGCACTTCCCCAAAGCATTAAAAAACCTTAACATTTATATATTTGCTTGGATTTTTCTTTATATCAGCTAAAATTTCTTGAAACATAAGAATTGTTTTCTTTAATTCAATATATAATGAATCATCTTTTGTTAATTTGCCAATTGTTCCTCTATACTTTAAGCTATCAATTTCCATTTTTAATGTGCTTAATAAGGAATCAATATAACTTATTGTTTTTTGAGTTGATTTTAAGGTGAAATTTATATTATTTGAAATACTATCTAAGTTGGTATTCTGATGTGCTAATATGTTTCTTAAACTTAATGTTAGAATTTGAACTTCATTTAAAGATTTTTTAATTTCATCTGAAATTTCATAAATTTTATAATTAGTTGTTTTAATTACATTATTAGTATTTGTAAGTATGCTGTCAACTTTATCTGAAAGTTTAACTACAATTGTTAAAATTTGGTCAAATGTTGGACTATCATAACCAATTATTGTATCATTAATAGCTAAAAAATTTCCATTTCCAATTTCTAAATCTATCATTCTTGTTCCAAGTGCTGATGGTGTTATAACTTGTGCGTAAGCATTTTCTTTAAGTTTTATGTCCTTTAAGCCTATTTTCAAAAGGACACCATCTTTATATATTTTAACATCAATAACATTTCCATTTGGAACACCTCTAACTAAAACTTTTGTTCCAACTGATAATAATGTTGCTCTTGGCATTTTTATATAATAGGTATATAAATGTTTTTGTCTTTGTTGAGAACTTATCCAATTATAACCAATAAAAAATAAAATTATAACAAAAAAAATGAAAATTCCAGCTTTTATATAATCAGTTCTATTAACTTCCATATACTTCTAAAATCATACTTGCGCCCATTCCTCCACCAACGCAGGCACTAATAATTCCATAACCTCCACCTCTTTTTCTTAATTCATAAATAAGTTTAACTGTTAAAATAGAGCCTGTTGCTCCAAGTGGATGTCCAAGCGAAATGGCACCTCCATTTACATTTAATTTATCTAATGGTATTTCCAACTCTCTTAAAACTGCTACTATTTGTGTTGCAAATGCTTCATTTAATTCAATAAGTTTAATATCTTCTAATGTTAAATTGGCTTTTTTAAGTGATTTTGGAATTGCATAAGCTGGCGCTATTCCCATAATTTCCGCTGGCACTGCTGAAACTTGATATGTTATAAATCTTGCTAATGGTTTAAATCCAAGTTCTTCTGCCTTTTCTTCGCTCATAAGAAGAACTGCACCTGCTCCATCACTTCTTTGCGAAGCATTTCCAGCAGTAACTGTCCCATCTACTTTAAAATATGGTTTTAAATTTAATAATCCATCAAGTGTTGTATCAGGTCTAATGCATTCATCTTGATCAAAAATTTTTTCAATCAATTGACTATTACCATCTTCATCCTCTAATCTAACTTTTACTCTTATAGGAACAATTTGCTCTTTAAATTTACCACTTAAAACTGCTTCTGCACCTCTTTTGTGAGATAAATAAGCATATTCATCTACTTCTTCTCTTTTTATATTATATAATGGCACTAAATTTTCTGCTGTAAGCCCCATATTTAGATAATAATCAGGAAAGTTTTGAGCAATATATGGCTCAGGTCTAAAAACATAACCAGGCATAGGAACTAAGCTCATGCTTTCAGCCCCTCCTGCTATTGCTATATCAATTTCTCCAACCATGATTCTATGAGCTGTTTGAGCTATTGATTGTATTGAAGATGCGCAGTATCTATTAACTGTGACAGCTGGAATTGATTTAGGAAGTCCTGCTCTATAAACTACTGTTCTTGCCATATTCATACCTTGATAAGCTTCAGGAAAAGCACAACCTACTGTTAAATCTTCTATTAAATTGGGGTCTAAATTTGTTTCATTTAAAATTGCTTTTATAACTTCTGCTAATAAGTACTCTGGTCTTGTATCCTTTAATGTTCCTCTCGGGGCTTTTCCTATTGCTGTTCTTTTGGCACCTACAATTACAGCAGAACGCATAATGAAAATTTTAAAGGATTTGAAATTTGAAATTTATTCCTCATTCAATTAAATTCAAATTTTTTTCATCAATAACAATTAAATCTGAATAATACCCTCTTTCAATTTTCCCAATTTTATCCTCCATAAATAAAAATTTTGCTCCTGCTGTTGAATATAAATATAATGCCAAATTTATATCAATTCTTTCATTTTCAAGAAAATGATTTATCGCTCCTTTAATACCTAAAAATGGATCAAGAGGCATACAATCACTCCCAAAAGCAAAATTAACATCATTATTTAACATTGTCTTATAAGGATTACATCTTTTTAAAACCTCTAAGGGAAGTTTCTTAGCGTACATATTATCAAATCCTCCCCACAGTGCTACAAAATTGGGTTGCATAGAGACATATATATTTAGTTTTGAGACTCTTTTAATATCTTCATAATAAGGAAATTCAAAGTGTTCAATTCTATGTCTTAAATAATTATTTTTTACGACTTTTTCAAAGATATTAATAAATTGATTTATAGCATTTTGACCAATTGCATGAGCTAATAATTGAACATTATGATTTTGACATTCCTTTAATATAAATTCTAATTCTTCATTTGTTTTTAATAGCTTATCAGCAGTTGAAGCGCCAACAGAACCATCAAGAAATATCTTAATTCCTAAAAATTTTAAATTATCATCTCCAAAATTGTTTTCAAGACCTAATTTTTTAATATATTCAAAATATCTCTCATATAAAACAATTCCAACTCTTAATTTTAACTTTCCTTCTCTTTTTAATTCTTGATATGCTTTAAAGCTTTCAACATTTGTAATATCAATAATGCTTTTAATTCCAAAGCTAAGAGCAATTTCTTGTGCTTTTAAAATTCCATCTTTAATCTCTTCAATAGTAGGTTTAAAAATTTCATATATATTTAAAGGTAAATATTCAAGAGCAATTCCAGTTTTAAAATCAATCCCCTCAATATCCTTTACTATTTCTAATGCTTTTGAATTTAAAACTGCTTTATGACCGCAAATTCTTCTGAAAATAATTGGTTTTTCCTTTGATATTTTATCTAAATCATCTTTCGTTATTTCATTTTCATCAACCCATTTGCTTTCATCATATCCTACAAATATATAAATATCTTTATCAAAATTCTTTATATATTCTCTTGAATAATCAATAACATCTTTTTTACTTTTGAAATTATTTAAATTGGGTTTTGTCAAACTTAAACCATAACTTGCTAAATGTGTATGTGTGTCAATAAAAGCAGGCATCAAAATTGAACCGCTTGGGAATGTTTTAACAGGGATATGAGTTATTTCACTTTCAAAAGCATCAATTACATCAATAATTTTATTTTCATCTATTATAACCGCTTTATTTTCAACTAATTCCTTTCCAATTAAAACCTTATCTGCTATTAAAATTTGTTTCATTCAAATTCTTTTAATAATTCAAGATATTCCTCCCTAATTGTTAAATCTGAATCTATTGGAGCTCCATTTTCTAAATAATATCTTTCTCCACTTTCTGTTTCCTTATCTATAAATATAATGCCAACAGGAATTTTACCCCTACTTTTAACTTCTTTAACTTTATCTATTGCTTCAAGTCTATCATGAACATTATAATCCCTTTTTCCACCTTTTGATTCATCAATATATTCAATATGCTCCCTATACCATTCGTAAGTATTAAATTTATTAAATGTAACACAAGGTGATATATCATCAATAAACGAGAAACCTTTATGTTTTATTCCTTCTATGAAAATTCTTGGTAGTATTGCACCATCACCTGAGAATGTTCTTGCGACGAATGTTGCACCATTAGCTAATGCTATCATTATTGGATCAATAGGACTATCTTTAACACCATAAGGTGTTGAAACTGTAATGTGTCCAATTAAGCTTGTAGGTGACGCTTGACCCTTTGTAAGTCCATATATTTGATTATCCATTACGATATAAGTAATATCTATATTTCTTCTACAAGCATGTATAAAATGATTTCCACCAATAGCAAATCCATCACCATCTCCTCCAACACCAATTACAGTTAATTTTGGATTTACAAGTTTAATTGCTTGTGCTACGGGCAGAACTCTTCCGTGAATACCATGAAATCCATAAGCTTTAATGTAGTCTGAAAGCTTTCCTGAGCAACCAATTCCTGATACAACTACAACTTCATGGGGTTTCTTGCCAAGCTCAGCAAGCGCTTTTTTAAGACCAAGAAGAACTGAATAGTCTCCACATCCTGGACACCATGTTGGAAAATGGCTATCAAAGTCAGTTGGTTTAAGTTTTGTTTCTACTGCCATAGTTTTAAAATTTTAAAGCATAACTTTAAAATTTAAATCTTTTGAAAATTTACCTTTTCTCTGATGCACATTTTGGTTTTTCTGATGATGAGGAAATTAAATTTAGAAAATTCAAAAAACTATTAGAAGAAGTTAAAAAAAATGCTAATAAATTTATAATAATTGGTGATTTATTTGATTTTTGGTTTGAGTATAATAGCGTGATTTTTTCTCATTATTTTAAAATTCTTTTTGAAATTTATAACATTTCAAAAGATATTGAAACAATTTATATAGCGGGAAATCATGACCTTTGGATTGGTAATTTTATAAAAAATTTAAACATAAAAACAATTATTGGAAAGTATGAAATGAATTTGAATAACAAAAAAGTTATTTTTGCTCATGGAGATGATTTAAAATTTAGAATTAAGACAAGGGATATTTTAAAGAATAGGTTTCTTGTAAATGCATTTAAAATAATTCATCCTGATGTTGGTATAAAAATTGCTAAATTTGTTTCAAAAATTAGTAGAAAAGCTCACAATAACTATTTAAAAGAAATTCCAAATTGGTTATGGAATTATTTTGAAAAAATTGAGGGAGATATTTTAATTATCGGTCATTTACATAATCCTCTTTATTCAATTAGAAACAATAAAAAAATTGCTTGTATTGGTGATTGGTTGGAGCATTATACTTATGGTATTCTTGATGAGAATGAGCTTAAAGTCTTGGAGTTTGAAGGTAAAATTATTTATACTTTAAACTTGTAGGAACTGATGATGATATTTTTCTTATTACCCTTTCCTGCTGAAAGTTTAAATGTCCAAGTTGAAGGAAATAAAATTGTTTTAACTTGGAAAGCTCCTCAAGTTGAAGTTAAAAAGTATGAGATTTATAGAATAGATGAAAAACATGATAAAGAAAATCCTTTACTTCTTGCTGAGATTAAGGAAACAAAATTTGTAGATACACTTGTAAAACCAAACATTAATTATAGTTATTTAGTAAGAACATATGTTGATGACACAATTTATACTGATACAGATTGGTCAAAACCAGTTAAAATTTCTAATTTGGAAAAAATTGATAAACCTTGGTTTGATACTAAAAAGTTGCCTGTTCTTATATTTTTAATTATATTTTCCTTCTTGTTTTTCTATTATTATTATTCAGCAAGAATGGGTAAAGTTCCATATATTAGGAGAATTGCGGGTCTTGAAGCTATTGATGATGCAGTTGGTAGAGCAACAGAAATGGGTAGGCCAATAATTTATACAACAGGAATTGGAGCATTAAGTGATCCTTCAATTATAGCAGGTATAGCAATTTTAAAATATGTTGCTAAAAAAGTGGCAGGATATGGTATAGATTTAATTGTTCCAAACAATGACCCACTAATAATGCTTGCTTCAAGAGAAGCTGTTAAAGAAGGTTTTACAGAAGCGGGAAGACCTGACTTGTATAGAGAAGAAAATATAATGTTTTTAACAACTGAGCAATTTGGTTTTACTGCTGGATTTAACGGAATTGTAATAAGAGAAAAGCCAGGTGCAGCATTTTATCAAGGTTATTTCTATGCTGAAAGTTTGTTAATGGCAGAAACTTCCTATAATGTAGGTGCTATAAATATAGCTGGAACTACTGCTGTCACACAACTACCATTTTTTATTGTTTCTTGCGATTATACATTAATTGGTGAGGAATTATATGCAGCATCTGCTTATTTAAGTAAAAATCCATCAGAAATAGGAACAATAAAATCAGAGGATGTTGCTAAAATTATAATTATATTCATCATTTTGTTGGGTTCTATGCTTCTTACACTTTCTGAATTTGGAATTCTAAGAAATTTAGCAGAGATATATGTAAATATGTTTAAGGTTGGAGGTTAATTATGCAAACTCAAATTCCTGTTATTATTACATTTATAAGTGGAATTTTGATTATGGCTTTATTCTTTATTCCAAGGGAGCCTTTTACGCAAATAGAGCAATTAACTACAAGATGGTACATTATTATTTCGGGTTTTGCACTTTTGCTTGGTATAGATAGCTTAATTTTATATCATATAAGAAAAATTAGAAGAGGAGATAAAGATAGAGTTTATAGTTTAATTTTAATTGTTTCCTTCTTTATCGCTTTAATTTGGGGAATATGGGCTTGGTATAAATATGGTGGTCCTTTTGTTCAAGATTCAAGTTATCTATGGCTATTTCAAAATATATATTTGCCACTTGATGCTACGATGTTTTCACTTTTGGCTTTCTTTATAGCTTCTGCTGCTTATAGAGCATTTAGAGCAAGAAATTTGGAATCCACATTACTTTTAGTATCTGCTGCTATTGTAATGATGGGTAGAGTTCCATTTGGAGGAATAATTTTCATTCCTTTCTTCTTTGCCTTTTCAATTTTAACAGGCACATACTTTTTATATATTACTACAAGATATACTGGCTTTAATGCTATTTTAAGATTTGTATTGGGCTTATTATTTATATTTTTAGGAATTTCTCTATTTTACCCTGAATTTTCTAAAATTGTTTCTCAATTTGTCCCTTCACTCTCAGATTGGATTATGCAATATCCGAATAATGCTGGACAAAGGGCTATAAATCTTGGACTATTACTTGGAAGTATTGCATTTTCACTTAGAATTATATTTGGAATAGAAAGGGGTTATATAAGATGAAAGCGATTTTAGATTTCTTAACCCTTATAGACAGAAGAATAATATATTCCATTCTTATTTTCTCAATTATAATACCTCTTTTTCTAAAACCTTCTCTTCCTACAAGACCTACCCAAGAAGTAATAGATGCCTATAATGCAGTAGAATCTTTGAAAGAGGGTGATGTTCTCTTAATATCAACGGACTATGGACCATCTGCCTATCCTGAGCTTCAACCAGTTTATGAGGTTGTTCTTGAGCAAGCATTTAAGAAAAATGTTAAGGTTCTCTTAATGACACACTGGCAGTTCCAAGGCTTAATAGTAGGTGTAAGTGGAATTGAAAAAGTTGCTAAAAAACTAAATAAAAAATATGGTGAGGATTATTTAATTCTTGGATTTAAGCCTGGTGCTGTTGGTGTTATGATTGGATTAAGTGAAGATTTTAGAAATGTTTTCCCTAATGACTATTATGGCAAACCTATTGATAGTTATCCTATTTATAAAGACATTGCGGGAGATGATAATGTTTTAAATTACAAAGATATAAAATTATTATTTGGATTTGAAGCGGGCGCAACTGGTGAAACTTGGGTTCAAATTGTTCAGGCAAGGTATGGTGTAAAAATGGCTTTTTCAGTAACAGCAGTTATGGCTCCTGGATATTTTCCGTATTATCAAGCAAAGCAAGTTGTTGGTATTGTGGGTGGTCTTAAAGGTGCTTTTGATTACGAAAGTTTAGCTAAGAAGAAAGGTCTTGCATCATTAATTATGGTTTCGCAAGTTCCAGTCCATACTATAATTCTCTTGTTTATACTTCTTGGAAACATAGGTTTTATAATAAGGAGGATAGTTAGATGATATGGGATATTTTAGGTATTTGGATAGCTGCCTTTTTAACGATTGCTATTTTATCTTTTATATTTGGTGATAATCCTATTTATAAGTTAGCTGAGCATATATTCGTTGGTGTTTCTGCGGGATATGGTGTAATTTTAGCTCTTAATCAAGCGATATGGCCCTCAATTCAGATGGGTCTTATGCCAAATCAACATTTCTTTATAAAATTTATGACTATTATTGCTATTATCCTTGGAATTCTTACCTTAATAAGACTTGAAATTTTTTCTTATATTCTTCCCTCAATTGTTTGGATTTCAAGAATTCCAATAGCGTTTGTTGTAGGAATTGGTTCTGGAATTACTATTGTAGCAAGTATTCAAGGATTTATATTTCCACAAGTTTCTGCGACATTTTTACCAATTCTTTCTTCTAATTATACTATTGATTTATCAAGTCCATTAAATTTTCTAAATAGCTTTTTGTTAGCAATAGGACCAATTGTAATTTTATTAGGAGTTATAACTGCTCTTGTTTATTTTTATTTTTCAACGGAGCAAAAGGGTATTATTCTTGGAATTGCTAAAATTGGTATATTAATAATGATGATAACATTTGGAGCAAGTTTTGGTTATACGATAATGGCAAGATTTTCACTTCTAATTAGTAGATTTTATTTTCTTTTAAGTGATTGGCTAAATCTTCTAAAATGAAAAATAAAGTTTCTTATTTAATTTCTATTCCTACAATTATTTTAATTTTAGACCAAAGTGTAAAATTCTTTATAGAAAGAAATTTCCCACTTCACAAGCCCGTTGAAGTAGTAGGTAATTATTTAAGAATTACATTTGTTTATAATCCTGGTATTGCTTTTGGCTTGAACTTTGGCGATAATTTTCCCTATACTTTAATAGCAATTTTAATAACGATATTTGTTATTTATTTAGCTATTAAAGAAGTTAGTTATTTGAGTTTTTTTGCTTATTGTTTAATCATAGGTGGTGCCTTGGGGAATTTGTTTGATAGAATTTTTAGAGGATTTGTTGTTGATTTTATAGATGTTGGAATAAATGAAAATCTGAGATGGTTCGTTTTTAACATAGCAGATAGTGTTATAACGATAGCGATTTTTTTGCTTATAATTGATAGTTTTCTAAAAAGGAGGAAAGAAAATTAAGCTAAAAGATAATTATGGTAATGTTTATGAAGTAAATCCTAATCCAAACCTGAATTTAAATTTAACTTATAAAAAAGTTTCAAATAAATTGATTTTGTTTTATAATTCAAGAATTTACATTATTGAAAAGTTAGAGGATACTTCTGAATTTAGTGAAGAGCATAAAGATGAAATTTTTTCTCCAATTACAGGGAAAATAAATAGTATTAAAGTTAAAGAAGGTGATATTTTAAATAAAGGTGATGTTATATTAACTATTGAATCTATGAAAATGGAAATGATAATAACAAGCCCACAAAATGCTATTATTGAAAAAATCTATGTCAAGGAAAATGAGGTTGTAGGTCAAGGTAAATTATTAGTAAAATTAAAGTTTTTAGAATGAAAATTGGTGTAATTGATGTTGGCAATAGCTTAATAAAATGTGCTATAATTGAAGATGAAAATATATTATCATTTGAAAAATTTCATTTTGATAGTATTGAAAAAATGAAAAATTTTTTTGAAAATGTCAATGAAATTGCTTATTGTAGTGTTGTTAAAGGAATAAATATAGGAGAAGTTTTAAAAGATAAGGAAATCTATGAGCTTAATTATCAAAATAGTCTTATAGAATTGAATTATACCAAAACACTTGGAAGTGATAGGATAGCAAAAGCACATTATATTGCTTTAAAAATAAAGGAAATTTCAATTATTTTGGATTTTGGAACAGCAAGTGTTATAGATATTGTAGATTCAAAGTTTTTAGGAGGATTAATTTTAATTGGTTATAGAACGTACTTAAAATGTTTATCTCAAAGCACCTCTAAACTTCCTAATTTAGAATATATTGAAGATTTTAAAGTCAATAAACTAATTGGAAATTCAACAGAAGAAGCAATTCTTCTTGGCTTAGTAAATAGTTATAAGTTTTTAATTTCAAAAATAGAAAGTGAATTTAATGTAAAAAATAAATTTATAACGGGTGGAAATGCTAAATTTTTCTTAGAGTATTTTAATGATTATGTTTATGACCCTTATATTTCGTTAAAAGGATTATTCCTCTGGTTCAAGAATTTCAAAACCAAGCGCTAAAGCCCAATTCTTAATTTTTCTCTTTAAATAATCTGTAAGAAATTTATCGTAAATTTCATAAAATCCCTTATAATTAACTATTAAATAATTTATTTTTTTATAAATTCCTCCTGTTGATACTATTTCCATTAAAATTTCTCTTAAATCATCTTCTTTATCTAAGCTTTCAATAATTTCCGTTATGATATTTATTAAATCACCTTCTGAAATTTTTGGTATAAACTCGTACTTATTTGAGCCTTCCCACATTTCCCTTAAAACATTAGCACATTCCATTTCTTCACTTGTTAAGTGTTCATAATAGTCATCTTCAACAGCATCTAAAATTTTATTACTTATTTCAAAAACTTGTCCTGTTTCTTTATTTATAATATATTGGTTTTTACCCCTTTTTATCAGCTCAACTAATAGTTCAATATCAAGTTTCATAATTAAAATTTTAAAGCTAAAATTTACTCTTTAAATGCTTTGTCCAATAATTCTGAAATTATGATTATTTCTTATCTTTTCTACCCACCCTTAAATTAAGCCTTCGGCTTATAAATGCCCATTTTTCGGCATCGGGGAGCTTCGCCCCCTAATAGTCCCCCCATGAAATCAATGGTTTTAGAAAAGCATTTAAAACTTATCTTTTAAAATCATTTCAGAAATAATTTTATATAGTTTGTAAATGTCAGGATTGAATGTTTTTAAGAATTTTAAATGTTTTTTTATAATTTTTAAATCCTTTCTTTTGGCAGGACCTGTTAAAGCATTTTTTGGACTATAAAAAATAGCATTCTTTAAGCTCGTTTGTATAAGAGGAATTAAAATTTTGTAGTTTTTATTGGTTGATACTTTAATTAGCTCATCAGCAATACTTAAAAGAAAATTTGGAAAATTACTTGCAAATATACAAGCAATATGATATAATAATTTATGCTCTTTTTTAATCCTTATAATTTTACTTTTAAAAAAATTAGCTAAACTTTTAGCGATTTTATATTTTTCGCCTTCAAATGAAAAGTAGATATTTTCTAATAGTTTCGGATTTGGTTTTGGAAATGTCTGAATAGGATGAAAACTTCCGACATAATTATTTTTTAATGGTTTTAGTATATCACTCGTTAATGAGCCACTTGTATGATAAATAATTTTATTTTCAAATGATAATTTTTTTAAAATTTTTACTACATCTTCAATTTTATCATCCCTTATACAAATTAGAATAACATCAACCAAATTAATAAAATTTTCAACTTCACTATAATTAAAAAATTTAATGAATTTTTCATTTTTTTTAGACTTTGAAGTTAAAACAAAAATGTTTTTTCTTTTTTTCTTAAAATAAAGAGCTATTGAAGCACCAACATTCCCATATCCAATTATTCCAATTTTATTTTTCATAAATTATTCTAAATCCAAAGCTATCTCCAAGATAACTATGATAAAAATAATTAAATATAAAAAAGTTGTATTTATAGCCAATTGAAAAACCACTTATATTTGATGATGAGCTTATTTGAATTGAAGACTTATCGCTCATCTTATAAGAGATAAAAAATCTATAATCAGTTGAAAATTTTTCTTCAAGATAAATATCAAATCCAAAAAAGACATTTTTATATTCAAAATAGGAGCAAACATAAGAGAATTTTTTTATTAAGGTATAGGCACATATATTAAAATTTAAAAATGTTCTATTAAAACCAATTCCAAAACTTGCCTTGTTTGGATATTGATAAATAACATTTGAGCCTATATTAAAGATATTCATACCAAACGAAATTGTGTTTATAAATTCATCTTCAACATTTATACTATACCAAAAAAATCCAATATATTTATAACTTATTCCAAAACCATACCTATTTATTAAATTAAAATCCCTTCTAACAAAACTTTCAATTTTAAAATTTTCACTTAAAAATTGAGGTGCATAAAGGCTTGAAATAGGACTATTATAATGACTTAAAGAAGAAAATTCATAGAAGAAAACCATAAATAAGCTTTAAAATTTTAAATCTTGAAAAAGTTTCTTTTAATTTTTCTAATTATTTTAAATCTAAATGCCTTAATAATTTCAAGTTTTCACAATCATTTCCATAAATCAAAATTTGAAAATTGTTTAATTTTAAATTATCAAAACAATAGTAATGCTCAAATAAATGAAATTAAAATTGATATTGAAAAACCAAAAATTTTATTTGAATTATCTTTTAATTTCAAACAGAAATATAAATCTCAAATTATTTTAATTTATCCAAATGCCCGTTCTCCCCCAATAATTATCTAATAATTATCTAAATATAATTTTTCCATAATTAAATTAAAAATTTAACAATAAAAAAACTTTAAAAAGGAGGTTAAAAAATGATAGGTTTAATTATAAATTTAGAGAGTTTTAAAATATGTGTTTATGATAAAAAAACGAAGGAGCCAATTTCGGATGCACAAGTTTGGACATCTTTAACATTTACATTTACTGATAATAATGGATGTGCCTATGTAAAAATGAAAGAAAATGATAGCTTAATTGTTTATAGAATTGGTTATAAAATAGTTATTTTAAAAGAAAAGAATGTAGATAAAATTTATTTAGAAAATGAAGGAATTAGTTTAAAAACTATAAATGTTATCTCAAAATCTATTAAAATTAAGGAAATAAAAGATATTAAAAATGATGTTGAAAATTCAATTTCAGGAAGCATTTTAAATAAACCTATTGTTAGTGGATTTAGTAGAGATAAATATAATATATTAGTTGATGGAGCATTTTTAAATGACCAAAGTGATTATTTAGACCATCCAATTGTAATAGATTATGATTTAGTTGATAAAATGTTTATTGCTTCTTCAAAAAATAACGCTATTTTTGGATTAAATTCAATATCAGGTGGTATAGATTTAAAGCTGTTTGAAATTCAAGAGAGAAATTTCATAAATACTTCAATACAATATAATTCCGAAAATGATAGATTATCAATAATTTTTAAAAACAATAAGAACTATGATAAATTTTCATATAAATTTGGTTTTAAAGGCTCTATAAGTAATGATTTTAAAAATCCAAGAATTGAAAATACTTCTGATAGCTCAATTTGGACGATTGCTTCATTTAAATTTAAGAATTTTTCATTTGGTAATTATTTAAGCTATATTAATTATGGAATACCTCGGGTTGATAGTAGTAGAGCAAAGAATTTATTTATAAATCCAAGAATTTCATATAAAAATTTAATTTTTGACTTTCAAAATTCTATTCAAAGAGAATATGATGATAATAATTTAGAAACAGAATTGAATTTAAAAACATTTCAAACAATTTATAATTCAGATAATTTCTATTTGAACTTAACTTATAATAATTTTAGCTCATTTGGTGAAGAAGGTGAAGAAGAAGTCAATTATTCAAGATATTTACTTTCCTTAATTTACTCTAATAAAGTTAAGAATATCTTAAATTATTCATTTTCAATAATTCCAAATTATTCAGATTTTAATAAAAAATTAAAAGTTGGCTTAACATTTTTATTTTCAAAAGATTTGAAGAATTTTAGTTTTCTATTTTCTCAGTCAATTCGTTATCCTTCACTTCAACAATTAACATTTACAGGCATTCATGAAAGTGCTAATAGGTATGAAATCGCTAATGAAAATCTAAAAGATGAGTATTCATTTAATTTTTCATTTGAATATAAACATTCATTTAATTTTATGACATTTTCAATAAATCCATCTCTTGATTATGTTAAAAATTTTATTCTTCTTAAACAACTTGATACATTAATTGATAATTTATCTGCTTATACTTGGGAAAATCATGATGTCTATTTTGTTAATTTAAATTCGGAAATTTCATTTATCATCTCAAAGAATTTTATTTTAAATAGTTCATTTATATATTCAAAGCCCTCTACTGATATATTATTTTATACAAAACCCCAAATAAAAACAACATTAAGTTTCAATAATTTCAGTTTAATTAACAGGTTGGTTTTTAATGAAAAAATTTTTTCAATTTTCTCAATTTCGCTAAATTATTCTTTTAAATTTATAAAAATTTACTTTTCAATTGAAAATGTATTTAATGAAAACTTTATAGAGCCAACTAATCCATTTAAAACCCCAATTCCATATAGAAATTATTCAATTAAAATTTCCATTTAGGGGGTATTCTCGCCCCCTCCAAATTATAGACTTTTTAAACTTAAACCAATAAATTGACCTAATAGCAATAATAAAAAATAAAATTACTCCAATTATTGCGAAAAACAAATTATAACCTTTATATTCCTTAAAATATATGTAGAATTCAGCATTTGAGAAAATAAAAAAAATAAAGGCAAATAAATAATTTGATTTTAAAATCGCGAAAATTATAAGTAAAATCCAAATTATTAAAAGTCCTAAAATTCTTAAAATTGGTCTAAATAAATTTAAAATTTTTCCATTAGCTAACAAAAACAAGTTTTTTGACCATCCATTTATAATATCTTTTAATGTTTTGTACATTCTACAATAAATTTTATCACTTTTGTTAAAATAAATTTTATAACCTTTTTGATATAATAGTTTTGCTAATTTAACATCTTCAAGAATTTCACTTAATAAAACTTTATGTGTTCCAATATCTTCATAAACTTCTCTTTTAATAGCGATAAATTGACCATTTAAAGCTATGGATTTTGAGTATGGATAAAGATATTCAAGAAATTTGAAAATTATTGGTTGAATAGAAAATTCCCATATTGTTTTTGTAATTTGCTTTGGACTAAATGAGACAGCATCGTAATTTTCTAATAAATTTAATGTTTCTTTTATTATTTCTTCTGTAATTCTAACATCGGCATCTAAAAAAATTAAAATTTGCCCTTGACTATATAAATAACCTAAATATAATGCATAATTCTTACCAACAGCGAAATTTGGTTTATCTTGGACATTTACAACTTTTATACCATTTATTTTTGAAACAATTTCATAAGTTCTATCTTCTGAATTGTCATTAACAACAATAATTTCATAATTTTTTGAAATTGATTTTTTTATGCTATTTATACAATCTTCTATATTATCCTCTTCATTTCTCGCAGGAATAATAAATGATATTTTCAAAGTTAAAATTTTAAAGTTTTTATTTTCTACGCTAATGCCTTATTTTAGAATTATTAGACAAAGCATCTATTTATTTTATCCTTTAAAATTTATAGCTTGGCGACTTGGCCGAGTGGCTAGGCGGCGGTTTGCAAAACCGCTTTACCCCGGTTCGATTCCGGGAGTCGCCTCTCTTGAAAATCTATATAACAGAAGTTGGTCCAAGAGATGGACTACAAAATATAAATCAAATAATAAAAACAGAAAAGAAAATTGAATTTATAAATAAATTGTCTGAAAGTGGTGTAGATGAAATTGAAGTTTCTTCGTTTGTATCACCAAAAGTTATTCCTCAACTTTCAGATGCGGAAGAGGTATTTAAGAATATAAAAAGGAAAGATAATGTAATATATTCTGCATTAGTTCCTAATGAAAAAGGACTTGAAAGAGCTTTAAATGTTAATGTTGATAAAATATCAGTATTTACTTCTGCGAGTGAAACTTTCAACTTAAAAAATATAAATTCAACAATTGAAGAATCATTAAATAGATTTAAGAATATAATAAGAATTTCAAAAGAGCATAAAAAATTAACAAGGGCTTACATTTCAACTGCATTTTGGTGTCCATATGAAGGAAAAGTAAATCCTTATAAGGTAAAGGAAATTGCTATAAAATTATTAGAATTTGGAGTAGATGAAATTTCTATTGGTGATACCATAGGTAAGGCTTGTCCTAATGAAGTATCAGAATTACTTGAAATAATTTTAAATGATATTCCTAATGATAAGATTGTTCTTCATTTTCATACTACTTATGGAATGGCAATGGCTAATGTTTATGTTGCTTATAAAAATTTTTCAATTTATAAATTTGATAGCTCAGCAGGTGGGCTTGGTGGATGTCCATTTGCACCAGGAGCAAGAGGGAATATAGCAACGGAAGATTTAGTATATATGTTAAAAAGGTTAAATGCGAATGTTAATGTAGATATTAAAAAAATTTTAATGGCATTTAATGTTCTTGAAATTGAGCCTCAATCTTACATATCAAAAGTTATAAATCTAATTTGAAAAAGTTATTAGCTCTTGTCCCTCTTCCTCCACCTTATTCTGGACCAGAAATTTCAAGTAAAATTTTATTTTCAAAACCATTTGATAATTTGAAGGTAAAATTAATAAATGTTAGTGTTAGGAAAAATAAATTAAAAAGAGGAACATTTTCACCATTAGCATTTTTAAAATTTTCATTAATTTATATTAACTATATTTTTCAATTGGTTTTTTATAATCCTCATATTATTTATCATTGTATAACTGCTACGAAATTTGGATGGATTAGGGATTTTTTGATTTTATTTCCTTCAATAATGTTAAATAAAAGAATTATTCTTCATATGCGGGGAGGTCATTTCAAAATCTTTTACGAAAAATTAAATTCAAAAATTTTTAAAAAACTAATAAAATTTTGTTTAGATAAATCGCATAAAATTATCGTTCAGAGTGAAAGTTTAAGAGGACAATTTGAAAATTATAATAATAAATTGGAAGTTTTACCGAATCCCTTTGAAGAAATGTTTTTAAATATAAGTCCAAAAAGAGAAGGTAAAAGGATTTTATTTGTAGGTTTATTAACATATGCTAAGGGTTATAATGATTTATTGAAAGTTGCTATTAAAATTTTAAATGAATTTAATGAAATTGAATTTATATTTCTTGGTGAGAGAATGGAAAAAGAAACAAATATATTTTATAATCAAATAACAGGTGAGAAATTAAATATAGAGCCATTTTTTGAAATAAAACACCCAAGAATTACATATATTAGTCAAGCTTTTGGATATGAGAAATTAAGAATTTATGAAATTTCAGATATTTTTGTTCTTCCAAGTTATTCAGAGGGTTTTTCTATGGCAGTTTTAGAAGCTATGGTGAGTGGTTTGGCGGTTATAACAACACCTGTTGGAGCAAATAAGGATATAATTAAACATTTGGAAAATGGTATTTTAATAAATCCAGGCGATAGAGAAAGTTTATATCATTACATTAAATTGCTAATTCTGGATAAAAATTTAAGAGAAAAAATTTCTAAGAATGCAAGAAAATTTGCTATTGAAAACTTTCATCCTGATATTGTAAGAAAAAAATTTTTAGAAATTATTATAAAACTTTAAAATTTTCAAAACTTAAATGGAAACTTTATTAAAGCTATTAACACTTTTAACAGCACCATTATGGATAATTTTAGCATTAGTTATTGTTTTAATAGCTATATTTATAGCCTTAATATCAATTCCATTAGCACTTATTTTTACCTCATTTGTAATCATTATAGTATTACCTTTATCGCTATTTTTATCAGTTAAATACAAAAATTATGAATGTAGCAAAAGTAAGGAAGTTATAAAAATTTCAGAAAGTAAATCAGAGGTTATACTAAAAGATAAGTGCTATAAAGTTGAAGTTTTAGAGAATGTGGAAATTGAAAAGTTATATGTAGATGTTGGAGAGGTTGTAGTTTTTGGAAAGGTAAGGGATTTAAAATTGGGTGTTGGTAAAGTTAAAAATAATAATTATATAGATAATTTGGATTTAGGGATTGGAAAAGTTGAAAATGAAAAAGAAATAAGATATGTAAAAGTAGGATTGGGAAAAGTTCTAAATAATGGTAAAATAGATAAAGTGAATGTAGGTATTGGAAAGGTTCAAAATAGTGGAGAAATTGGATTTTCAAATATAGGATTAGGTAGAGTCCAAAAATTACGAAAATTTTGAAAAATTAAACTTTTTATTGGGGGTTTGTTTAATGGGACAAAGCTCCGTGCCGAAAATTAGAATTATTGAGCAATGTAATTGATTAAGGCTTTAAAATTTCAATATGGCAAAAAGAGAAAAAAAGCCAAAAATCTATCGCATAAAGTTATATGATACACTTGAAGAAGAATTAAAATCCATTAGAGAAGAGGCAAAAATAAAGGAAGAAATGCATAGAAATTGGGATAATCCTGAGTATTGGAAAAAGGTATATGAAAGAAGGTTTGGAGAGCCTTTCCCTTATCCTGATGAAACTGATGTTATGAAGATAAGAAAAATTTTAAGGGAAAAATTTGAAGAAGTTTTTGAAAAGAAATGATACAAATCAAAATAGATGATAATGAAATAAAAAACAAGATAAACCAAATCAAAAACAATAAAAAGCTAATTATTAACAAAATAGCAAGCATATTAGAGCAAAATCAGTATGCTTTGTCTAATAAATAGTGTTAAGTTCTTGATAAACAATAAGTTATAAAAAATTTTCTAAAACTATTGATTTAATGGGGGGAATTTAAGGGGGCGAAGTCCCCCAAGGCATAAAAATTGGTATTTTTAAGCCGAAGGCTTAATTTAGGGGTGGGCGGGAAAAATATAGAAAAATAAATAGTTCCGGAATTATTGGATAATTGAAAATCAGTATAGTTAGACTATTGATTTTGCAGGGTATTTTAAACAATAATAGGATTTAAATTATTGTCAATTTTAATACTTTTATTTTCTAATGTAGCTTTCAAAAATTCATAACTTAAAATTGCTGCTTTGTGAATATCATTTAAAAGTAATTCTCTTTTTGAATAATTCATTAAGTAATTATAAATTCTCCAATCGTTAAAAATTATAGTTCTTGTTGCTCTTGGACTATCTTCTTCTTCAAGAACTTTTATTAAGAATGCTTTTTCAAGGTAATCTATGAAATTTTTTAATGTTTCAAATCTTATATTTAAATCAATAACTGCTTGTCTGAAATTAAAAGGTTTTGAGACATTTTCAAGAATATAAGAAATTGTATTAAAAAACGAAATCTTTTCTCTAATCTCATAAAGTAGCATTAAACCCAAAATAAATTTATTTAGATTGAATTTAATTTTACTTTCATAAAACGATTTAAAATCTAAAATTGGAAAAATTTTCAATTTTCCATTATTTAAAAATCTATAAATTTTTAAATTAGCATCATATTTGTCAAAAAATTCAGGTGATATTATGATAATAAAACTTTCATCATTATTACAAATTCTTTCCTTAAAGAATTTTAATAAATACTCAAAATTTAAAACAATTTCAAATTTTTGAAAGTCAAAGAATGCTATTTGATGCTTTTTGTAATTTTTCAAAGCAAAATTTAAAACTGATGAAATAATTTCAAATTTATTATAATAAAAATAAGGAATGAATAGTTTTTCACTATCAATTTCAAAAAAACTTTTAATCTCAATTTCTTTAAACCAAAACTTATTATCATTTAAAAATGTGATTTTAGCACTTCTATTCATACCTTAAAAAGTTCATTTAAAAGCTTTCTTAATTCTTCATTTTGTATGTCCTTAACACCATCACTAATTTTATCCATATTCTTTTTAAGCCATCCTGTTCCCCCGATGAATTTTGCCTTCTCCATAACTTCCTTTATACAATCTATAATACTTTGAGGATTATTTACATCAGGTTTATGTTTTTCAATTGCTTTTTGAACAAATTCTGCTCCTGCTTTTTGAGATAATAATTTTAAGCTATTTTCAAGAATATAACTTAAAACTTTCAAGTCCTTATCTGTTAAAAATGGTGTTTCAGTAGTTTTCATTTCTTCACCCTCAAATCCAAATAAAAATTTATTTAAATCAACAGGTAAATTTTCATTTAAATTTAAAACTCTAATACCATTTTCAAAAATCTCAATTCTTTCATAGCTTAATATAATTCCACTTTTACCTTCAATAGCAAATTGTTTCCTAATTTCTGAAATTTTTGAAATTTCTTCTTCTATTACATTTCCAACAGATTTTAAGAAAATTTTTATAAATTTTTCACTAACTTCATAAGCATTAAATGGAATATTTTCTTTTAATAAGCCTTTTGAATAGCTTAAATTACCATTTAGGAAAACATCAAAAAATTCTTTATTTACAAGAAATCCATTAAACTGAAAAAATTTTAACCACTCTCTTAATTTCATAATTTCATTTTCACTTAATTTCAAATTTTTAAATAGCATAAATTCATTTTCAAATAATAGTTTTCTTATATCGTTCCAACCTTCCGTAATTGTTGTTATTGGCAATTCTTCTAACATCTCAATTTGAAAATTGATTGAATTTTTAATAATATCAATTAAAGCATTTAATCCATATTCTCCATTAGTTTTTTCAGCATTTAAAATTTCACCTTTATAAATTTCAATAAAACCAATTTCCGTTTTTATTCTTAATGAAGATAAACCTATAATAGCTTTTTGAATTTCATTCAATATCATATATTCCTACCTCCTCAAAAGCTTTTTTTCTATCTACACAACTTGGGCAAGTTTTACAGGGATTTTCTTCCCCTTTATAACAACTCCAAGTTTTTCTATAATCAACATTTAAAGAAATTCCAATTTTTATAATTTCGCTTTTTCTTAAATTTATAAATGGTGCTAAAACTTCAATTTTCTTTTTTGGATTTAATTTCGTTAAATTATTTAAAGCACTAACAAATTCTTCCCTACAATCCCAATATCCAACATAATCTTGTCTTTGAGCTGCATAATAAATTTCATCAATAGAATTATCTTCTGCATAAGAGAGAGCAATTGAAAGAAAAATAAGGTTCCTAAATGGAACATATGTTATTGGCATTTCCCTTTGAGCCTCCTTCCAATTGGGAACATCTAAGTTTTTATTTATTAAAGCAGAACTTTTTAATTCTTTCAAAAATGAAATATCAATAATTTTATGCTCCAAAACATTTAATAAATTTGCTTGATATTTAGCAAATTCTAATTCTTTTGAATGCCTCTGACCATAAATAAAGCTAATAGCAAATAATTCTCTATTTAAAACTTTTTTAACATAATGAGCTAATGTTGTAGAATCTATACCTCCACTTAAAAGTACAAGAGCCTTTTTCATTTCTTCTTAGGTCTTAAAACCATAATTATAAATCTGCCTTCATCTTTGGGTGCTTGTTCAACTTCTGCTATTTCATTAAGTTCATCTATTATTGATTGTAAAACATTTTTAGCAATTTCAGGATGAACAATCTGTCTTCCCTTAAATATCAATCTAAATTTTACCTTATTTCCATCTTCTAAAAATTCCTTTGCCTTTTTTATTTTCACCTGTAAGTCATGCTTGTCAATTGTTGGAGATAGTTGTAATTCTTTAATTTCCATAGTTTTTTGATTTTTCTTCATTTCTTTTAGTTTTTTCTTCTGCTCATAAATGAATTTACCATAATCCATAATTTTTGCAACAGGTGGATTGCTATTTGGAGAAACTTCAACTAAATCAAGACCCATGCTTTTAGCAAGTTGTATAGCGTCATATGTTCTCATAACACCAAGATTTTTACCATCTGGACCAATTACTTGAACCTCTTTTGCTCTTATATTTTCATTCACTCTATAATTAAGCTCCTTCAAAATTTACCTCCTTTTTGCAAGAGCAAGGAATACTTAAACATTTTGGACATCCTTTTTCATATCTTTTAAGAATTTTTTCAACATCTATATCTAATAAATTAGCAACACTAAAAATCCAAGCAATGACATCAGATAATTCAAGCTCTATATCTGATAAATTTTTTCTATTTATAGCTCTCGCAAGCTCACCAATTTCTTCAATTGTCCAAATAAATACACTTTTTATCCCTTTTTCTTTATCCCTTTCATAATAAGTTTTTTTAATAATTTCTTGAAACTCCCTAATTGTCATGTTTTAAAATTTTCAAAAATTTATGTTTTCCAACTTTAACGAAAGCACTTTGATTTATTAAAATATTTTCATTTATTACTTGGTTATTTACCTTAATTGCTCTTTGACTTAATAATCTTCTAAATTCATTTTTTGAGCTTACAAAATTTACTTTGATTAAAATATCACAAATTGTTTGGGGTTCTATAAGCTCATAAACAATAGCATCATCAGGAAATTCCTTATATTTAAAAACTTTATTAAATTCATCCCTTACTTTTTTTGCAATTTCTTCATTATAAAATAATTTCACAATTTCATAAGCGAGATTTTCTTTTGCCATTCTCGGATTTTCTTTTATAAATCTTCTCAATTCTTCATCTATTTCTTTATATAAAACAAGTTTATAATAACTCTCCATAAGCTCATCTTTTATTGACATAATTTTCCCAAACATATCAAATGGCTCGTCATTAAATGCTATATAATTATCATAAGATTTTGACATTTTCAATTTCCCATCAGTTCCAATTAAAAGGGGCATCGTAAGTATAACTTGTGGCTCTTGTCCATAAGCTTTTTGTATTTCTCTTGTTAAAGTAAAATTAAATAATTGATCTTCTCCACCTACTTCAATATCCGCTTTTAAATAAACTGAATCATAAGCTTGGAAAAGAGGATATAAAATTTCATGAATATATATGCTTTCATTTTCATTAAATCTATTTTTAAAATCTTCTCTTTCAAGCATTCTTGATATTGTATATTTTGAAGTTAATTCTATAATATCATATGGTGTTAATTTTGATAACCAATTTGAATTAAATTCTATCCTAATTTTTTCAATATCTAAAACCTTTGAGATTTGGTTTAAATAAGTTTTGGCATTTTCATTTACTTCTTCCTTACTTAACTTTGGGCGAGTTTTTGACCTTCCTGTCGGATCTCCAATAAAAGCAGTAAAATCACCAATTATAACAATAATTTCAAAACCTAAGTCTTGTAAATCTTTTAATTTTTTTAAACTAACATAATGTCCAAGATGTAAATCTGGTCTTGAAGGATCTGCTCCGTACTTTACTCTAAGTGGTCCTCTTTTATTATTTAAAAAATCATTATATTTTTTAATAAATTCTTCCTCAGGGAAAAAGTAAGAAGCATTTTTCTTAACAATTTCCAAAACTTTATTTAAATTCATGGAAAATATAATATCATTCCACAAACATTACAAAATATAAGCTCATTATCTGATGGTTTTTTAATACCTGTTGGTAATTTTGAAAAGCAATTTGTACAAGTGTTTTCATATACACTTGCTACTGCTCTTGAATATTTATTAAGTAGAGTTTTAAATTTTCTTAAATAATTTGGAGGAATTTCACTTTCAAGTTTCTGCTTATAACTTTCAATTTCAGATAATTTTTCTTCATTTATAAAAAATCCTGTCTTTAAGTAATCTTCACTTCTTATTTCCCTTAACTTTATTTCAATATCTTGAAGAACTAATAATTTTTCTGTTAGACTTTTCATATTTTAACCTTCCAAAGATAATATAAGATTTATAAGCTCTTTTGGATTTTCAATACTTAAATAATCTATATTTTCTTTGGCTATTCTTTTAGCGATTTGAGCAATTTTACCAAGAACTATTAAATAAGTTGTTCCTGGGTCATTTGGAGGAGCTACAAGTAAAAAGAATAAATGAACAGGTTGATTATCAACTGATTGAAAATCTATACCTTCTTTACTAACTCCAATTGCTAAATAAACATCATTTACAATTGTGCTTCTTGTATGAGGAATAGCTATTCCCCTTCCTATTCCTGTAGAGCCTATAACCTCTCTTTTTTTCAAAGCTTCAAGGATGATGTTCTTGCTGTTTTGAGGAAGTTTAAGAAGATCAACAAGTTCTTCAAGAGCTTCATCCTTATTTTTTGCCTTCATACCTATCTTTACCCTTTCTTCTGAAAGAAGTTTTTCAAGCATCTTTAACCTCCTTTTTATAAGTCGCTTTAACTGTTGTTTTTATTCCACCTCTTGGTGTAAATTCACATATAACTTCCATATATTTTGGCTCTAAAACTGAAACTAAATCTTCTAAAATTTTATTAACTAAACTTTCATAAAATATACCAACATTCCTATATTGAACTAAATAGTACTTTAATGATTTTAATTCTATAATTTTTTCGTCAGGGATGTAGTTTATTTTAATTTGAGCAAAATCTGGTAGTCCTGTTAATGGGCATAAACTTGTAAATTCTGGCTGAACAATTTCAATAACAATATCCCTTCCTTTATATTCATAATCAACAGCAAGTAAAATATCTTTCTTTATAATTTCTTTCCCTTTTTTTAATTGCCTCAATTCTTCTCTAAATAGTTCTTCTTTTCTTTTAAACTCCTCTAAATTCATAAAATGTTTTCTTCACCTAAAATTATTTCAACTTTATTGTTTGAAAATTTTAAAGCATCTTGTCCTGCTTCCATTGCCTCCTTTGATGATAATGCTTTTTTATAATCTTCCTTAGTTTCAAAAATCATTTCTGCAATTAAATAAATATCAGTTTGACCAAAAGGAGCACCTTTTATTCTTGTAATTCTTAATTCTTTCAGTCCAGGGATTTTCTTTACAAGTGGTGTATGAACCTCATTATAGTACTTTTCAAAGCTTTCAACATCATCAGGTTTCTTATAAATGGCAATAATTTTAAACATAATGAAAATTTTAAAGGACAATTTAAATTGACTTTTGCATTGTCCAATAATTCTGAAACTATTTATTTTTCTCTATTTTCCCACCCACCCTAAAAATAAGCCTTCGACTTAAAAATACCCATTTTTATGCCTCGGGGGCTTTGCCCCCTTAAATCCCCTCAAAAATCTATAATTTCCTAAAATTTTCATAAATTATTGATTATCAACCACTTAACACTATTTATTGGACAAAGCAATTGACTCTTGCCTTGTCCAATAATTCTAAAATGTAGATTATTTCTTATTTTGCCCACCCGCCCTAAAATAAGGCTTCGCCCTATAAATGCCCATTTTTCGGCAGAGGGCTTTCGCCCCCTAAATGAACCTCCGATAAAATCAATAATTTCCTAAAATTTTCATAATTTATTGATAGTCAATTATTTAACGCCAATTACTGGACAAAGCAATTGACTTTTGGATTGCCCAATAATTCTGAAATATAGACTATTTCCTATTTTTCCTGCTCACCCTAAAAATAAGCGTTCGGCTTAAAAATACTCATTTTTCGGCAGAGGCTTTGTCTCCCATTAAATCAATAGTTTTAAGAAATTTTTTATGGCTCGGTAGATCTTTAATTATTCAAAAATTTCCTCAACCTTTAATTCTAAATTTAAAATTTGTGATTTTACTAATCCTTTTATCTTTGCTTTTGAAGTAATTTCAAAGCCACTTTCAGAATTTAAGTAAATTTCAAATGTTTTTGATTTTGGGTCTATTATCCAATACTCTTTAACACCATATTTTTCATAAACTTCTTTCTTTTCTATTAGGTCATAATAAGCTGTTG
>Ga0080007_1061535_pt1 | contig 29165 bp, 19 predicted proteins | sample OctOCTMetagenome_FD_69210 | JGI IMG/M metagenome (GOLD analysis project Ga0080007, IMG submission 69210) | Hot spring and microbial mat streamer communities from Octopus Spring Streamers, Yellowstone National Park, USA - OCT_B (SPADES... | ecosystem: Environmental > Aquatic > Thermal springs >...
AACGGGGCGGCGCCCTCTTCCATCACGGTCGCTACGCCATTGACCTGTTTTTGTGGCTGATGGGTGAAGTGGACGAAGTGTTCGCCTTCACCGACACCCTCGTCCATCGCATTGAGATTGAAGACACCGCCGTCGCTGTCTTGCGGTTTCGCAATGGAGCGTTAGGGCAAATCCTTGCCACGACAGCATCTCACCCTCATCCTCAATTGCCCGACCAACGCATCGTCCTTTGGGGCAGCAAAGCGACGATGACGGTCATCCCTGAATTTGCCATCCATTCCGCCGACAAAGAGTTGGCGCAACGGTTGACAGAAACGCTGCAGCAGGAAGTGCCACCGATGCCCATAGAAGGGATGGCAGGTCAATTGAGAGATTTTCTCCTAGCCATCGTGGAGGGGCGACCGCCCCTCATCACTGCCGAAAGCACTCGCCCGCAAGTGGAACTCGCCCGCGCCGCCTACAAATCCGCATCCTTGCACCTGCCCGTCCGTTTGCCCCTTTCACCCATTGACCCGTTTTATTGATGCCACTGCCGGTTCGGAAGGCGATTTTTCCACAAACTCCCAAAGCAGAAAGTTATCGGCGAGTCGGCAAAGACAAAAGATGGCGACTGGCAGATAACAGTCTTTCTGGGACGGAAATGTTTCTGCACTGCTAAAAATTTGGGCACTTGACAAAAACATCCCAAACCCAAAACTCCGCACCAAACGCTGCACCCTGCACTCAGCACCTGCACCGATTTTGCTATCTCGTGCCTTCCACCGTCAGCAACTCTAACCTTTTGAACTTGCCTTTCGTTTCCACTGCCATCACCAAGCCCCGACGGCTACCGTCTTTGATTGTCGCAAAGACCAACGGAAACGCAATATCCTTGCCCAGATAAACGCCCTCCCAATGCAACAGCCCAGACTTGATGGGATGAACCCGATAAAGCCGATAGCAATTCCACCTGCTGTCATAGCCCAATACTTCATCGCTTCCATCCCCGTCTATGTCGCCCACAAACTCAAAGCGGATGGGCACTTCCTGACGACGCCAATTGGAAGGTGAAAGCACCCTTTTCCCTTTCGGCAAAACCCAAAGGATGGTGAAATCCTTCCCGCCTCTGGTTATGATGTCACTCTTATAGAACTTCGTCCCCTTCGCCGTGTAAAGTAGCATGCCCCGAATTTTGTCTGCCTTACCCTTCCAAACCCGCAACTTGCCATCCCGAAATTGAACGACGGCTGAACCTCTGTCATCAGGCACGATGATTTCCTTCTTCCCGTCACCGTCCAAGTCAGCGAGGCGTAATTCGTCGCCTTCTTGAAGGTCAGACAGGGAGAAAGGCAGCGAAACAGCAAATCGCCTCCCTCCAGCGTAGCAGCTTTCCATGCTTTCTCGACTCCCTGTCCCACAACGGGAGACCAACAAGACACTTTTTGCTCACAGAATTAGACAGTGCCGGCAAAACAACTGTGGCAGCAAAAATTTTGACAGGATGCCCACACATCTCATTCGCCACTGGCTACTTGCCATTCGCTACCTTCTGCTCTCCATCGTCAGCAACTCTAACCTGCCATCTTCCCACGCTACCACCAAACCACGACGCTCCCCGTCAACCAACATCGCAAACGCATTCGGTCTCGGTTTCTCCCTGCCCAGCAAAACATCACGCCATCTCAACTCTCCCGCCTTCGTCACCTCCGCACGGTAAAGCCTCCAACAACGCCACCTGAAATCGTAACCAATCACCTCTTCACTCCCATCTCCGTCTATGTCGCCCGCAAACCTAAGTTCAAAAGGCGCTTCATGAATTCGCCAGTTGGAAGGAGAAAGGGCTTTTTCCCCTTTCGGAAGCAAACAAAAGACGCTGAACCAAACAACTTTCCAAAACTGCCATCTCAACTTCCAACCTTCAAGCCAAATGCGAGGCGAGAAAAGCCAGACAGGGCGAGATTGGGAGATGCAAAGTGCTAAATGGTCACCGAATTTTACTTGCTCCCAATACCCAGTGTCTTTAAGCCCTGCTTTCCCTTGCCACATCCTCAACTTTCCATCCCGCCACTGAAAGACCCATAAATTTCCGCTCCAGTCTGCCTCCACAATTTCCTTCCGTCCATCGCCATCCAAGTCAAAAAGGCGCAAGTAAAAGTAGAAGTCATCCCGAGTGACAGGCAAAGGTGGCGAAGCGGCAACGACCTTCAGCCTTCTTTCCCTTCGGTCAAACCGCCAGATTTTCAACCGCCCATCTTTATCCGCCATCACGATTTCCGTCCATCCATCACCATCCAAGTCGATGATCCGTGGGTCACCATAACGCAAACAATCGCCCAAATCCGTTTCCTCTCCTCGCCCGCCCCAAGAAACCCGAGCATCTATATCCACATCATCAAGGCAAAGAGCGTCCCAAAAGCCATCCCTGTCTAAGTCAGCAAGGTCATCAATTGCCCGACTTTTAAACCGGGAGGCAAACTTCCACTCACCTTGTGGCGACAAGATGAACACCCAAACATTTTCGCCTCGGTAAACATCCAAGAAAACCGTTTCCGTGCCCGCCCCTTGACCAACAAACGCGTTTTCCATTGGCACATCGGGAAGGTTTGGCAAAGGGTCAAGGATTGCCTTTCCATCCTTCCATCGCAGCAGCCGCAAGCGCCTGTCCGCCGTCAAGACAGGCAGGGCTTTCGGGACGAACTGACAACGCCACACCATCATCTGAATTGCCCGACAGTTTTCAAAGCGAAGGCGAGAAGGTTTGTCAAATGGAAAGCGAACCCAGATAGGTGGCTTATCCTCGAGAATTGCCGTCACTTCAGGATGACCATCGTCATCAAGGTCAGTGATGAGCAAATTGTAAGGCTCATAAGGCAACTTGGCGAGGAGTTTCCTTTGCAAGCGGAAGGGTGGTTGGGCACGCCAGATGGTGAAGGCAAGGAGTGAAAGGAAGATGATGGCGAAAATCAAAAGTCGCTTTCCCATCTTCGCTCACCTGCGCCGCTTGAAAGCATCAGTTTGCTCACCGACTGAAGTTGGTGGCTGCAAAACAAAACTTGCTGAAGCAGGCTAACAAAGAGTTGCGAGTTGCGTATTGCGCGTTCAGAAAAGCCCTAACCCGCAACTCACAACGCTCAACTCGCAACCCAAGTAGTAGCCACCTACCTCAAGTAGGTGGTCAAATCCGTTTTCCGTTCGCCACTCGCTATTCGCTACTCGCCATTCGCTGCTGTTTCACCATTCGCCAATCGCCATTCACCATCGTTTTCCGACCTGCCGATTTGACGACCTCACGATTTGCCGATAAGTTTCGGCTAGGCAGGAGCCTCGCCCTCCCAATTCATTTCATCCCACGCCCCTTGTCCCGTGCCCCTTGCATCGGCGTGAATAGTTTTGAAGCGCACCTATGTTGCGTTCAGGGGCAAAAACTTCACACAAACTGGCGTCGGAATTTCAAGGGTGAGCCCTGTCGGCTCCAACTTGCCAGTTTGGGAGTTAATTCGGAAGACGACCAAATTGTCGCTGTCTTGGTTGGCTGCCAAGAGGTAAGTGCCAGTTGGGTCAATCCCAAAGTTTCGTGGCGTTTTGCCTTGAGTGGGTTGGTGACCGATGGGAGTCAACTTCCCTTCACCGTCAATGGCGAAAATGGCAATGCTGTCATGCCCGCGATTTGAGCCGTAAAGGAAGCGACCTGAAGGGTGAACTTGAACTTCCGCCGTCGTGTTCGTGCCAGTGAAACCTTCCGGCAAAGTTGAAACTGTCTGAATTTCCGACAACGCTCCCTTCGCAGCGTCGTATCGGTAAGCGGTCACTGTTGAGTTGAGTTCGTTGATGGCGTAAACAAATTTGCCGTTCGGGTGGAAGGCGACATGGCGTGGACCAGCGCCGGGAGCGGTGGCGACGAATGGAGGGTCATTGGGCTTCAAAGTCCCTTTCGTCGCATCAAACTGGTAAACGAGCAACTTGTCAATCCCCAAATCGGCGACGATGGCAAATTTGTTGGCTGGGTCAAGGTTGATTGAATGGGCGTGTGGTCCTTCTTGGCGTTGTGGGTTGACGCTTTTGCCTTCGTGCTGAATTGCGCAAGTCGCTTCCCCCAACCGACCATCGGGCAGGATTGGGAGCACGGCGACGCTCCCGCTGCCGTAGTTAGCCACCAAAACGAACTTGCCCGTTTTGTCAACGGTCAGGTGGCATGGTCCGACGCCTTTTGAAGATTGCTGGTTGAGGAATTGCAAACTGCCATCGGGTTGAATGGCGAAGGCACTGACTGTCCCCTCTTTGTTGCCGCCCCAAATTTCGTTGACAGCGTAAAGGAAGCGGAGGGACGGGTGAATTGCGAGGAAGGAGGGATTTGGCGTTTCAGCGACCAAACGCGGTTGGCTCGCTTCGCCCGTTTGAAGGTTGAACTCAAAAGCGTAGATGCCTTTACTGCCCCTGCCAGTGTAAGTGCCGACATAAACCCTGACCCGTTCCATTCCCTTCTGCCCCCTTGTTTTTCGCCTTTCTTGCTCGGCAGAAAATGGGCTCAAAGGTGATGGGCTAAAGGACGAACCTCGGTTGGCGGGCGAGAAACTTGACTGCCCGCACCCTAAAATCCCGACCAGTGAACTTCCGAACAACACCAGCAACTTTCGCCGTCGCATTTTCTTTCCCGCTCCTCACTTTGAGTTGCTGCCTCAATTATGCTGCATTCGCACAAGAGGCGGCGAGTGATTTGTGACGGAAGTAAGTCTGACGGCACAAACTTTATTGTTGCCGCTTGAATGGTCACCGAAATTGCGATGGGAGTGAAGAAGCGTGAGGGTTTACAGAGGCTTGACAGAAATACCTGATTTTGCACCCCACACTTCGCACCTTGCACTTAAGCAAAGGGCTGTGACAATCGGCGTATTTGATGGGGTGCACATGGGGCATAGGGCGTTGATTGGTCGGCTGATTTCGGAGGCGCGCAGTCGCAGCCTAACTGCAACGGTCATAACTTTCGCCAATCACCCTCAATCTGTCTTGAGCCCACCTTCGCCGCCGCTTCTTACGACCGTTGAGGAGCGGTTGGAGTTGCTGGCAGAGTTAGGCGTGGACGAGACAGTCGTTTTACCGTTCACCATTGAACTTTCACGGCTTACAGCAGAACAGTTTTGCCGTGAGATTTTGGTCGGCAAACTCGCTTGCAAGTTGCTGGTCGTTGGCGACGATTTTGCCCTCGGGTATCGGCGGGAGGGGACAGTGGCAAAGTTGAAGGAACTTGGAGCGCAACTTGGGTTTGAACTCATCGTGGTTTCGCCGGTCACAAGCGAGGGGACAAGGGTTTCAAGCAGCGAAATCAGGCAACTCCTCTTGCAGGGAGATGTTGAACGGGCGAACGAACTTTTGGGGCAACCTTACCGAATAGTCGGCGATGTTGTCAAGGGGGCAGGTCGGGGGCGGAAACTCGGCTTCCCGACAATCAACTTGAAGGTCGAACCCGAAAAATTGTTGCCGCGATTTGGCGTTTACGCTGGCAAAGTCTCTGTGGCTCAAAGTGACAAAACCAATTTCGCACTCCCTACCCCGCACCCCGCACAACATTCATTTGACGCTGCCGCCTACATCGGTCAGCGCCCAACTTTCGGCGAAACTAAGCCCGCTGTGGAAGCCTATTTGCTTGACTTCAACAGCGTCGTTCCCGAAGGCACAAAAGTCGTTTTGGAACTTGTTGCCTTCATCCGACCTGAACAGAAGTTTGATTCCGCTGATGCGTTGATTGAGCAGATGAACCGAGATGTTCAGGCTGTTCGGGAGAAGTTGAAGGCAAGGACTTAGCCACTCGCTACTTGCTATTCGCTGCCGTTTTGTCCAGTGCCCCTTGCCTCCTGTCCCACTTTAACCGCTTAGCGAGCCCGATAGCGATGAGGTAACCCAAAGCAGCACCGCCTGTGACATCGTGCCACCAGTGGGCGTTGGTCAAAATTCGGCTCAGCCCGACGATGCAGGCAAAGAGAAACCAGAGCCAACCCCAGCGGAAGTGAAGGCTCATGATGGTCGCATAAGCGAATGAGGCAGTTGTGTGACCGCTTGGGAAACTGTTGAAGAAGCGCCCGTCAGGGCGAACTTCACCGACGGCAAGTTTGAGCGCTTCAATGGCGACTTGGGTGACCAGAAGGGTCAAAACTAATCGCCCTAAAACACGACGGTCAAGCCAAACTGCGACCAACCCACCTGCCAACAAAACCCACCAATATTTGCCACCAATTTGACCAGCAACTTGACGAACAATTTGTGGTGCAGGGTGCGAAGTGCTGGGTGCGGGTTTGGGCAGAAAGGCTAAGCCCAATGACGCCAAAAAGATGATGCAAGCGACCAAAAGCGACATTTGCTGTAAATTGCACATTGGTGCAGCATGCTTGCTTTGGTTCACAAATTGCGCCTCCTTCGCAAATTCGCTACTTTTCAAAAACTCGCAACGCGCAACCTGCAACGCTTAGTCACACATCAAACACGATTTGAGCCCGCAACCATCCATCAACTTCCTCAATGCGAACCATGTGGTGCGTGACCGCTTTGATGTGGTGAAGCAAAACGATTTTGTCGTTGAGATGTTCGCCCTCAACGATGCCGATAACCTTTGAGTCTTCCGCCTCGGTGACGGATGCTTTGCGGGGGATGAACATCTCCGCTTCCTTCAGGTAGAGCAACTCTTTGAGCCAGCGCAGAAGCAAAAGTTCTTTGTCGGGGATGGGAACTTCGGCGGTGACCTGTCGCTGCTCTTTTGGCTCAACCGTTTCAAGTTCCGCCATAAGGCTGAACATGCCTAAAGCGGCGTTCTCAAGCAACTCACGAAAGTTGCGCCCGTAAGCGATGATGCCGACATCAGCGGTGTGGTCAATGACCTCAAAGGGCGGATGACCTTGCTCCATTTCCCTCACCCCATCGCAAGTTCTGACCGTAGCAATTTTGCCACAAAAGTTAGCGGCAGACGATTGCGGAACTGCACATCCGCAAATGTTTCATGTGAAACATTTCGCCCCTGTCTCAGGCTGAACTATAATTTGGGCGGGTTTCGCAGTTTGGCAAGGAGCTGAAAAGCATGGCGATAGCGATTTTAACGGCGCTCATTGGACTTGCAAGTGGCTTCGTCGGTGCGATGACGGGCGTTGGTGGGGCGCTCCTTGCTGTCCCGTTGCTTCTGACTTTGCCTCAACTGGCGGGTCTTCACCCAATCACCGTCCACGCCACGACGGGTCTGGCGATGGTTCAAGGGCTGACGACCAACTTGGTCGGGGCACTTGTCCATCGCCGTGCAGGGTTCGTGTCTGGGTTCTTGCTCCGCTGGACCGGTTCTGGCATCGTCGTCGGCAGTTTGCTCGGTTCGGTTTCATCGCGTTGGTTGCCCGGACGGTGGCTTTTGCTGATGCTGGGATTTGTTTTGCTTTTCTGCTCCTTCCAGATGCTGCGACCCGTCCCCGAAATTGACCTTGAAGATGATTTTGCCCACATCTCACCGACTCGCTTCATCGCTGCAGGGCTTTTAACGGGCATTCTTTCGGGGGCGACGGGGCTCGGCACTGGCAGTTTGACCATCGTCCTGCTCGTTTATTGGCTGAAAGTCCCTGTCCGCACAGCCATCGGAAGCACCTTGGGCATTTCACTTCTGGCAGCGTTGACTGGAACTTTCGGGAAAGCCCTGACCTTGCAAGTCCCTTTGGTTGAAGCCGTTGGGCTCAGTTTGGGTGCAGCGGTAGGCGCGATATTGGGAGCGAAGGCAAGTCACCGTTTGCCAGCGAAAACTTTGAGACATATCCTCGCCGTTTTCATCGCCTTTGCCGCTTTCTATGCCTTTTGGCGCTGCATTTTTGGTGTTGCAGGTTAAGTTTAACCGTTGTCAGAGGCGAACCTTGATGCTACCGCAATCCCGAAAGGGGGAGTGACCGTGCGGGTGCTGATTTGAACGCCGAGTTATTTGCCCGCCGTCGGTGGGAATGTGACCACTGTCAGGCGCATCGCTACTCACTTGTCCCAATTGGGCGTTACCGTTCAAGTCGCCGTAGTTGGCACATCCAGCCCCTTGCCTTCCGCTTCTCGTCCACCGTCCTGCGTCCCTCGTCCCGACCACTTCCAACCCGACATCGTCCACGCCTTTCACGCTTACAAAGCGGGAGTTGCTGCGTCGGAGTTAGCGAGTCAGTTGGGTTTGCCTTTGGTCGTCACCATAACGGGAACCGATGTCCACTCCGATTTGCTCTCGCCTGACCGCCGAGAAACTGTTTCGAAGGTTTTGGAAGCAGCCGACGCAATCGTTGCCTTCTCTCCAGCCATCGCCGAAGAACTTTTGACAGCGATGCCGTCCTTGTCCCAGAAGGTCCACATCGTCCCTCAGGGCGTTTGGTTTCCTCCACAGGAAAGTTGGGATGTCAGGAAGGAGTTGGGCATACCCGACAATGTGCCTCTCCTTTTGCTGCCTGCCAACATCCGAAAGGTCAAACGCCCGCTGTTGGCTTTTGAAGGGACGCTTTTGCTTCGGGAGAAAGGCTTTGACGCCCATTTGCTGTTTGTCGGCAGCGTCCTTGAAGACGACGAATGGGAAAGGTTGGAGCAGGTGATAAGGCAGCACGAATGGGCTCATTTTGCTGGCGCCGTCCCGATGGAAAGGATGGCAAGCGTTTACGAAGCAGCGGACATCGTTCTGAACACGAGCGAACACGAAGGCGGGATGGCAAATTCGCTTCTGGAAGCGATGGCACTCGGTCGCCCCGTCCTTGCCGCCGATGTCACTGGAAACCGTTCGTTGGTTCAAAACGGCGTGAACGGGTTGCTGTTCAAAGATGCCAGCGAAATGGCGGAGAAGGCAGCGATGCTTTTGACGGACGAAAACTTGCGCCAAAAACTCGTGACGGCAGCAAAGGAATGGGTGCGACAAAATTGTGACCCAGCGGAAGAAGCCAAGCGTTACCTGAGCATTTACGAGCGAGTTTCAAGATGGGTGCGAAGTGCGGAGTGCAATGTGCAGTGACGGAAAATGTAAAAGCGCAAGCCCTAATGGAGTGAACGAAAGCGAAGGGAGGCGTGGCTGAGATGAGATGGGCATCTTTGCGGTTAGTCGCAAGTTTCTTCATCGTTTTTTGCTTCGTGGGTCATTCAGCCTCGCAATTGCCCTCCAACTTACGCCCTTCGTCCCGCTTTGAAGCCTTCACCTACGAGGCAGAGAGGGCGCAAATTCGGCAAGGCAAAATCGCCGTCAAGAGGCATCCCAATGCAAGCGGAGGGGCGTTCGTGGAAGCGGAAAGCGAAGCGATTTTGCACTTTTTGGTCAACGCACCGCAGCCCATGTCCGTTCGTGTCATCCCAATCTTCTGGCGAAACAGCCTTCGGGAACAACCGCGCTTCTTCCCTTACCCGCTGCCGACGCTGTTCGGTCCAGACGCTGTCGTGGCGTTGAGCAATCGCTTCTACTTCACCGCGCCCGCCAACGGTCAAATCGGCGTTGTGGACGCAGCAAGCGGGCAAATAGTCGGCAGCGTCAAACTCGGTGGCTACCTGACCGATTTGGTTGCCGACGAGAAACGGCAGCGCTCGTTAGTCGCTGACGCTTGGAACGGACGCATCGTTGTCATTGACGCCAAAACTTTGAAGGATACTGCCGAAACGAAAGTTCCGCAAGTTTGGTCACTGGCATTGACGCCCGACAACAAACTCGTCGCCGTCAGCCGTTCGGAACGGCATTTGCTTGTCTTGGACGCCGAAACGATGAAGCCGCTGCAAAAAATCGCTTTGCCAGCGCCACCGATGCAAATTTCTGTGACGATGGCGAAGGTAGGAGTGGCGTCAGCCGCGAACCTCACTTCGGTTGCTGTCGGTTTTGAACCTACCGTTTTCCGCCTTCCCGACTTTGCGAAGTTGCCTGCCGACCGAATTGACTATGGCTTTGGACCGCGCACCACCGCCGAATTCGGTCCACGCAACCAAGTCGGTTGGAAGCGATTTGCTGCCACGCCGCAAGGGCTTCAACTGATTGCCCGAACCGAAAAGGGCGATGAGCAACGACTTATCCCGATGCCCGAAGGCAGCAAGCCCGTCGCTTTGGCGGTTTCTGGCAACCGCTTACTTGTCGCAACTGACAGGGGCACATTGGTCATCTTGGATGCGCCCAGCGAAACGGTGACGGCGACTTTGCAAATCACCGACCGACCTTTTGATATCGCCGTCGTGGCAGGCAAAACCTACGCAGCCGACCCAGCCCAAAACCGTGTCCTGTTCGTTGATGCGGCTAAGGGTTCGGTGGTCAAAATTATTCCCGTGCCCGACGAACCTGTGGCGTTAGAAGGTTACGAGCCGAGATGGTGGACGCAGGACGACGCCCCGCAACCGTTGCTTTTCGTCGCATGCCGAAAGGCGAAAGCCATTGCTATCGTTGAAGTCGCCAGCGACCAAATCCTTCGTGTCGTGCCTTTGCCCTTTGAGCCCGCATCGTTGCGCACTGTCATTCCGCCTGACCCAAGTTGGTGGCCACTCATCCCAGCCCATCGCATCGCCATTGAGTTGACACCCCGCCTTGCCGTTTCGCCGACACCCATCGTTTTGCGGGACGAAGGACGCGAGACAAGGGGCGAGTTGCAAGGATTGAAGTTTGAGCCGATTGCTTTGCCTGTTGCATTTCAGCGCCGCAACAGCGCAACGGTGAAGTTGCCCGATGGCACGCAAGTTTCGGTCACAGCGGACAATAACCATACCCTCAGGCTCGTGGTTCAGAGGGAGGGCAAAACGGTGAGCGAACGATGGATTGACACATCGGTTGTCACTGACCAGCAAGGCGTTGCGCCCGTCGTTGACTTCGGCGCACTCAAGATTGCCGACCAACCTTGGAATCGTGGCATCTGGATGTCACCCGACCAGCATCTGTTCCTCGTCGCCGACACCGACGAGTTTTGGCGTTGGAATGCCCCTGTCATCAGCCTCAACAAAGGTCTCAACCGAATTCCCGTCACCCTCAAGAGGTTCGTGCAGTTGGACGCTTTGAAGTTTGAACCCGTGCCACCTTTTGACCTGCAAATTGTTGGCGAGCCACCCGTCAATGTCCCTGAACGCTACCGAACTGTCTTCTACGCCGACGAACCCATCCGCTTCCGCCTGACTTTGCAGTCCACAACTCGTCCCTCGTCCCTTGCCCCTCGTCCCGTCCGTTTGGTCATCCGCATTTACAACTACATGGGCGAGGAAGTCTGGGTTCGCACCTTCAATGGGACATGGGGCAAGGGACAAGGGGCAAGAAATGGCTCGGCAGAATGGGTGATTGAGCCGAGGTTGAGGGAAACGGGCATCTTTCGGTTGGAAGCGAGGGCGGAGATGGTTCAAAAGGGCAACGGGATAACGGGCGAGGTTAGGCGCACCCTCTACTTCCTGAGGTTGCCGAAACTGGAGCGACCGAGGCTACTTGCCCGAAAGCAGCAACTTGAACTTGCGAGGGCTCAAATTGCCCGCTACCCCAACTTGTTTGCCCGATACTTCGCTTGGCTGAAGGAGCACCTGAGCGAACCGCACATGTTGCCCGTCTCGCTTGTTAGAAGCGAATTCACCGCAGCGTTGCCACCTGAGCAGCAAAAGTTGTCGCGTCGCTACGATTTCGCTTGGCGGCTGATTGCTTTGCAGTTTGCAGCCATGATGTTGCCTGAACCCGAAAAGGAGCAATTGCGCCGGCAAGTTTTGCAGGTGCTCAAAAGCGGCAAGGCAGATTATTACTGCCACTTTCACCATCACGGACCGTTTTTCCCCGGCTTCGTTGCTGCTTTCCTTGACCTTGTTGCTGCGGACATCGGCGAGAACGCCCAAGAGGTTCGGCAGTTGAGGGAGTTTTTGGCGACGCGATTGGGCGACATGAATGTTTTCGCTTGGACGCTGGCAGCGATGGGCGACCCGCCTTCAGAGCGGGAACGAATGCTGCTTTGGCACTTGATGACTTGGACGGTCAACGCCGAACGATACTTTACCGTCCACGCGGGCAAGCGGGGCGGGACTTGGTGGCTGAACCAGAGGACAGCTTGCCATTGCCCGTTCGGCGCTTACGCTTTCGCCTTCTTCTACCTGCGCCACTTTTACGGCGAAGACCGCTACCATTATCGCACTTTCGTTCGTGGCTTTTTGACCCATGCCCGTCTATCCCGACCCCTCAACGATGCTCGTGGGCTTTTCGGTCCGCCCGGACCGCCGGGCGAACCGCAGCGTTGGCTGACTTTCGCTCTGAGCCGCCACCCGCTCACCGAAGCAATTTACGGCTGGCAAAAATTGCTGCAACGGCTGAACGGTGAAGAACCTGTCAGCCGAGACGAACTGGCGAAAGTTTTGACCTTCCCGACTTCCGCAGGTAACAATTCGCCCGTGCCTTTCGTGATGCCAATTGGGCTGGCTTTGGGCTGGTATGACCCCGATGCACCGCAGGTTCAACTTGACGAACTGCCGACGACCCTTTTCTTTGACGGAGAGGGCGAAGTGGTGATGCGCTCCGATTACAGCCCGCAGGCGACAGAGGTTTTCTTCGCTTGCGGCATCCGCGACCATGTTTATCGGCATCAGCCGACGAACTTGATGGTTTTGAAAGCGGGCGAACCCTTGCTTGGCACATCTTCCCTTTGGGGCGATCACGGTTGCCCGTCACTGCAAATCTCTCGCGGCAACAGTTGGGGCAATGTCGTCGTCATTGAGCCTTCTGATTGGCAAACCCGCTGGAAGCACAATTTGTTCCACCCGCGAGGCGAGGAGCAAGCGATTATCAACCGTTTCAGCGATGCCACTTTCCGCATGCTTGTCCGAGAACAGCGGCTGACAGGCTACGCACCAGCGGAAGGCGGCTACGGTGGCGGTTTGAACTTGCACGGGCACACGCAAACTTTCCTGCACCGTGAAGGTCACATTGTCGCCTTTGAAACGCACCCTGAGTTTGACTATGTTGCTGGCGATGCAACTTTGTCTTGGTTGCCCGAACAGGCGAAATTGGTCTTGAGGCAAGTTGTGTTCGTTAAGCCCGATTTGCTCATCGTTTACGACCGAGTGAAGTTAGGCGAAAAGGCTGAACGGGCGTTCTGGTTGGCAGCGACGGGATTGGAGTTGCGAACGAATGGGAACCGCTTCGTCGTGCGAAGCGGCAACGCTTTCCTGAACGGCTTCGTCGCCTTCCCCAAAGCGCCCAAACTTGTCGCCATTGACCCGTCTCAGTCGCCCAAGTATCAGCCGCTCTTTGACAAGCAGGCTTTGGGGTTGAAAGTGTTGGAAATCCATCCGAGCGGATGGGACGAGGGACGCAGGACAAGTGGCGAGAAGCAAGGGGCAAGGGACAGGTTGGTGGAGTTTTTGGTGGTGATGAGGGTTGGGCTGGGTGAAGTGCCAGCGATGTCGGTGACGCCTCAAGTCCAACCTGCATCCGTTGGCGTGACCGTTCAAACGAACGGGCGGAAAGTGCAAGTGGTTTTTGACCGAAGCGACATTTGCGGGGGCACATTGACTATCTGGGACGGGGGACGAGGGGCGAGGGGCGGGAAAACTAACGGCGCTAAGGTCATCCGCCACAAACTGACGGAACGGGTCAACGACACCTACGAAAACTGGCGCACCGACCCACGATACCGACAATGGCGCACCGAAAATCGCTTTGACTTCCTCGCCATCCGGTAGCGCCGCAATGTTTCACATGAAACATTTGCCGAACGATGCGTCCTAAAATCCCGCCTTGAGGCGGAGTGTTTCATGTGAAACAATTCTGGAAGCGTTCGAGAAACTTGGGCTCGACGGCGGCGAATAGCGAGTGGCGAATAGCGAGTAGCGAATAGTGAACGGCGATTGGTTAAACGGCAGCGGGGAGCGGAACATCGGGGGCGTGAATGTTTCACATGAAACAATTTCGGAAGCGCACGCAAAACTTGGGCTTTTTGATGCCCCAAAAATTTGCCGCTTCGGTGCGACGCCAATGTTTCACATGAAACATTCACCGAACCTGCACCACGCAGCCAACCCCGTGAGGTTCAAGGGTCAACCGCAAGTAAGCGGTTTTGCCGACGATGCGTGGCTTGAGTTCCACGCCGTTCCACGCATCAATGTAGCGTGCACCGCTGACATGTGGCACTGCCAAAGTTTCGTCGCTGACGCTTCGCCAATTGGCGTTGTAAAGCGTCCAGACGGTCTTGCCCTTGCCCTCAAACTTGTTGGCAAACACCCCGCCGACGAGCGTCGGCACCAAGGGTTCGCATCGGTCGTTGGCAAATGCGTCGGCGTGTTCACGCAAGATGGCAATGCATTTTCTCAAAACCGACAGCGCCTCAGGCTGCCACCAAAAATCAGGCTCGCCCTGAAGCCAAAAACCATCGCCGTTGAAGAACACTTGCCGAACGGCTTCCTCGTTCGTCCCGACGGGCAAGTCGCAAACGATGATTTGCAGCACCTTGAAGTCAGGGAAAGCAAACCGTCCCAGCCTAACAGGCACTGGCATCCATCGGTGAGCGGTAGTCTGGAAGTAGTTGATGGCGTAGTCAAAACTGCCATCTTGAAGCACCGTGTGGATGTCGGGCGGAAAGTTTTCAGTGTAAACAACGCACTCTGGCGGTAAGGCTTGCCGCACTTTCCTCGTCAATTGCCCCTCGCCGGGAAGGACATGCCAATCGGGTGGGTGGTCGTGAGCGGAAGCAAAGCAAGTTCGGTCGCAGAAGCCAAATTGGTCAATGTAGAAGCCGAGAGCGCCTGTTTCTTCCCGAACCCGTCGGTAAACGCCCGCCAAGTAGTCCTGCCAACCTTTTGCGCCAGGGCACATGAAAATTTCGGTGTTGTCGGGCCAATATGCGATGCTCCCGTCGGGTCTTCTAAGTGCCCAGTCACGCCCGAAAGCCTTCCCAACCCTTGACCTTTCGTCCACAAGGTAACCCTCAATGTAAAGCCCGACAGGAACGCCTGCACTTTGCAATTTCGCCACCTCTTCTTTGAACTCCTCAGCAGTCGTCAACCGCTCGTCCCAAGGGTCATAGTCGCCTGTCCGACCCCGATGCAAAGTAGCACCCCAATCAAAAATGTGCAAGTAGTCGCAAGCGCCGAAGGCTTCCCTCGCAAATTGAACCCGCTCGGCGAACCGATAAGTTTTCGTCGCAAAGTCAAACAGACCCGTGCCGATGTAATCTTGCCGAAAAGCGAAAACTTTGCGGAACCATTCTTTGCGTGGCGCTAAAGGCTGATACCAAGTCCGAACCCAAGCCTTGTAGCGCTCAAAAGATTGTCGCCAATCGCCACCGTGCACGAACAACTCAATCGGCGGCAACTCAACGCTTTCGCCCGAATTAATCGGGTCACAATGCCAACTGATGCCGAAGTGAGTGACCTTGCCTTCACGCTTCAACTCCACATGCCTGTCAAAGCCTGCCAAATCTTTCGTCATCAGCCCCAACCCGATGCCAAGTTCTGGAGCACTTAGGTCAAGGAACTGCAAGGGCAACCAACCGCTGTAGCGGAAGCGAAGGGAAATCTCTCGGTCGCTTATGACTGCCGTCCTCACCGGGTAGGCATAAAAGTCGTTTTCGCCGATGCGAAATCCCCAACGAGCGGGCAAGTGAAAGTGCCATCTTTGCGTTTGCTGTGACCTGTTGTGCAAAACCGCTCGCATCTCAACCGTTGTCCCTTCGTCCATCCTCAAAACAATCTGCACATCGGGCAACGAAGGATTTGGCGCTTTCAGGTGAATGGCAACTTGCGACTGGCGATTGGCGACATTCGGCTCGGCAGGAGCCTCTCCCTCCCACCGATAGTCATCGCTTGTGGCTTGAACTTTACCGTCCCAAGATTGAACCGAAAAGAGCGGCACTGGCACTGTCAGCACATTGCGCTTTGCGGGCAAGAGCCAAAGTTCAGCGAGCATCGGCGGTTGAAGTTGCACGACCAACCGCAGGTTGGCGTTTTCCAAAATCAACCTGTCCTTGCGATGTTGGACGCTGACCCGCTTTGGTGGCGCAAGTTTCGCTTGACGAGCAACAGGCAACGACGGAACATCCCACAACCCACCCGTCCCTCGTCCCGCGCCCCTCGTCCCGTTTGCACCGAATTGTGGTTCGTCCAAGTTCAGAGTCAACCCGCACAAGCCAAAATCGCCCAACCTCATTCGGTCGTGCAACCTGATTTCCTTAGCAGGTTTGCGCAACGGCACGACATAGACATCCAAGCCCCAAACGATTTCAGGGCGACGGGAAGAGACACGGAGCGGGAAGTAGAGTTCGCTGCTCCCGTCTCGGTAGACGATTTCAACGACGAAGCGGTGCGGATGGCGAATGCGGGTCAATGAACCGCCGCCGTAGGAAGGTTCTTCCCAGCGAGGGAAACTTGCCGCCATCAGCAAGTAGGCTTCCGATGCCTTCGTCGTTGATTTCGGCTCGGCAGGAGCCTCGCCCTCCCACTTGTCCAAATGCACGGCAATTGTGCCCATGCCTTCATCAGTTTCCACTGAGACAGCGTTCAAGTCTTTCGTGCTGACGATGAACGGGATGCCAGCAGCGACGACATTGCGTTGCCGAAACTTCCAATCCCTGACGGGCAAGTCCAAGCCCAACTGACTCAAAGCGATGTTGCAGCGGTCAGAAATGTCCAATGGGACAAATTTGCCCTTGCGTCTCGGCGCTTCGGGCAAAACATCCTCAAGCCACTTGTCCGGTTCTGGCGGTCGGTTGACAAACTTGATGCTTCGGATGACGACTTCGGCGACTTCGCTCTCGCTCTGGACTTGGATTGCCATAGTGGCGAGTTCTCTTTGAGAAGGTTCGGGCACTCTGACCATCAAACGATGCCAATTGCCATCGGCGACAAGTTCATCCAACCAAGCGGCGTGGTAGTTGGGTTGGGGCAAAACAGGCTTTCGGGGCGCAGTGTAGACGAAATAATCCCGCATCGGCGAAACTCCAACGGCGCGATACTCAACGAGCAAGTAAGGTGTGTCGCTGACTTGAAGTGGCGGGTCAAACTCCAAAGCCCACTTCATGCCACGCCCAAAGCCACGAACGCGAAGAAGCAGTCCGCTTTCGGTCAGACGGACTTCCACAGAATCGGCAGGATCGGGAAGCCAAGTCGGTTGCGGTCGCAATCTTGCCAAAGTTTGGAGCGGCAATGGGCGTTCACGGAACGGCGGCAAAGGCTTTTCAGGCAAAACAGCCCCTTCAGGCAGTCGGTCACAAAATGCTAACTCCTTGACAAAAACCTCGCAATTTGGTTGAGATGCCTGGACTTGGATGGCGAGATGCGAAAGGTAGGGGCGAATTTCCAACGCCTTCAGGTCGGCGACGGCGTAATGCCACTGACCGTCGCTTTTCAGTTCGTTGAGCCAAATCAGGGTTTGCTCTTCCTGTGACCTGCGGGAATTGTCGTTGACCCAGACGAAGTAATCGCGTCGGTTGGTGTCCAAGCCTACAGCCTTGTAGCGGACGACGAAGTAGCGAAAACGAGTTGTGTTGACCCACCGTGCGTTGATGAGCCACTTCATGCCCTTGCCCGCTTCAGGGACGGAGAACCTAAGCCCTTCGTCAGTCGCCTCAACCTTTGCATTTGCGGAAGGGTTAGCGAGCCAGTCGGGCATTGGTCGCCAGTGTGCAACGCTTTCCTTCCCCAATCGCCACCCGCCCGTTGCGAAGGCTGTGTGGACTACGCTCAGCACAAGCGATGCCACTATCCACCGCACTCTTGTCACCTTCTTCGGGCGTTGTGAGCCGATGCAAATTTCGCTTCATTGCTCTGGGCAAGTTTGGTTCACTCTTGTCGTTGCGGTTCAATTTCAAAGACGCGCCGCTTCGGTGGCTTGACGAGCAGGACATCTCCCTCTTTCAGCCCTGAAATGAGTTGCGCCTTCGCTTCGTTTTTCAGCCCGATGCGGATGCGAACTTTTTTGGTTGGGACTTTGCTTTCGGGGATAACCAGTTCGTCCAACCTGCCTGCCATGTAGGCTTTGCGAACTTGCTGGGCGATTTTGGGGTCAGTGACCAAAAGGGCATACCGTGTTCCCTCTTCTTCCACGATTGCGTCCAACGGGATGGTCAAAGTTCGCGCCAACTTTTTGGCTACGATGTCGACATTGGCGCTCATGCCCAGTTTCAGGTCCGGGTGATTTTCGTTCAGTTTGATTTCAACATCGAACCACGCCACTTCGCCCTGACCTGCCGCTGGGTTGACGGAGCGAGCCAGAAGCCTGTCAAGGGCAGCGGGAGCAATTTTGCTCACCACACCCTTGAAGACCTTCTCGGGCACAGCATCAACCCGAACTTCCGCAAGTTGCCCCACATAGACGCGAGCTACATCAACTTCGTTGAGCCTAACCTTCACAACCAACTGCGATAGGTCAGCGATGGTGACCAACTCCGTTCCTTGTGCGAACCCTGAAATTGCCGATGCGACCAACTCGCCAACTTCAACCGACTTTTTGATGACGACGCCGGAAATCGGGGCTGTGATAACTGTATCGCGAAGTTGGGTTTGCAAGTTAGCCAAATGTTCGCGCAACCTTTGAACTTGAGCCCACGCAGCCTTAACTTCCTCGGCAAGGTTTTGCTTTTCACGAAGCCGAACTTCAGCCGCTTTCAGGGCTAATGACGCTCGCCTCACCTGAGCCTCTGCCGCCTTCAAGTCTTCGGGGCGCGCCGTTTTCAGGGCGCGGAGTTGAGCGAGCGCCGCTTGGTAGTCTTCCAGCGCTGCCTGATAGCGAACTTGAGCAGTGTCAAGGGTCTGGGATTCGGAAGCCATCGCCGATTTCAACATCGCTTTCGCCCTTTCAACTTGAGCCTGAGCCGCTGCTATGTCTTCGGTGCGACCTTTCCGCAGCAAATTCAAACGCTCCTGCGCAGCCTTGACCTCTTGCAATGCCGCTTCGTATCTGGCTCTCGCCGCAGCGAGAGACTGTTGTTCGTCCAACTTGACCTGCTCCAGATACGCTTGGGCTCGTTGGAATTGGGCGAGGGCAGACTGATACGCTGCTTCTGCGCTGTCAAGTTCCTGTTTTGACACGAAGCCTTTCTCGTAAAGGGTTCGCTTGCGTTCCAAGTTTGCCTTTGCGTTTTCCAAATTTGCTTTTGCCGACTGAAGTTCAGTCTCCGCTTGTTTGCGGGCGAGCCCTTGCTCGACGATTTGCTTTTGCCGCTCAAGGTTTTGCCTCGCTTCCTCAAGGACAGCCTGAGCCCGCTTCAAATCAGCTTCGGCTGCTGCAACCTCCTCCGGGCGTGCGCCTGAGAGGAGTTTTTGCAAGTTGGCTTCGGCGATTTTCAACTCCGCTTCCGCTTGCTGGTAAGCGATTGCTCGGCTCTCATAAAGTTGCTTTTGCCTTTCCAGTTCCTTTTGAGCCGCTTCAAGTTGAGCCTTTGCTTTCCTGACACTTGCCTCAGCCGCTTCAATCTCTTCAGGGCGAGCGCCAGCCATAAGTTTTTCAAAGTTCGCTTGAGCAGCAATCAGTTCAGCGTGAGCCTGCTCCCATTGCTGCCTCAGCAAAGTTTCCTGAATTTGTAAATTTGTCAAGGCTTGACGCCACCTCGCCTCGGCGGCAGCCAACTCAGCCTTGACTTGGTTGACCTGTCGCTCCAACTCGGTTGGGTCAATGATGGCGATAACTTGCCCTTTCCGGACGAAATCGCCCTCTTGGACGCGTATCGCCATTATGCGACCGGCAACTTTTGACTTGACTGCGACTTTCACGAGCGGTTCAATTGTCCCAACTTCCCGAACGGCTAAGGTCAAGGTTTCCCGTTGGACAATTGCGAACTTGGCGGGAGTTGCCGTCTTTGTCTTCCGCCACCACCAAAAGCCCAAACTGGCTGCTACGACGAGCAAAACGATTGCGAGCCACTTTCGTTTTTGCACCCATCGTCTCACCGAAATCACCCCTGAACTTTGAGCCCCCGCTCAAGGTGTCGGGATAGGCTGTGAAATTCACGGCAGTTTACAACTCTGGTTTGTCCCTTCGGAGAATACAGGCAGGCACAGGGCTAAGTTGCGCTGACCTTACAGTTCAATCAAGTGCCCCATTTTCTCCCGCTTCGTTTCCAAATAGCGGCGCGCAAACTCAGTGGCGGGCTCAGCGACAAGCGGGACTCTTTCGACAATCTCCAAGCCGTAACCTGCTAAGCCTGCCCGTTTGGTCGGGTTGTTAGTCATCAAGCGCATCTTTCGGACACCCAAATCCCTCAGAACTTGCGCTCCCAGACCGTAATCGCGAGCGTCCATCGGATGACCGAGTTTCAAGTTGGCTTCAACGGTGTCAAGCCCTTGGTCTTGCAACTCGTAAGCCTTCAGTTTGTTGATGAGCCCGATGCCTCGCCCCTCATGGTGCGGGATGTAAAGCAGAACTCCTTTCCCCTCAGCGGCAATCCTTTCAAGGGCTAACCTGAGTTGAGTGCCGCAATCGCACCGAAGGGAATAGAGGGCGTCTCCAGTCAAGCAAGCGGAGTGGACTCGGACGAGAACAGGTTCGTCCGGATTAATTTCGCCCATCACCAAAGCCAAAAAGGCAGCGCCGTCAAGGACGGATTCGTAAGCGTGCAAAGTGAACTCGCCAAACGGCGTCGGATAGCGGGCGGTTGCAACCTTTCGGACGAGTTGTTCGTGGGAGAGACGGTAGGCGATGATGTCGGCGACAGTAATGATTTTGAACCCGTGCTGCTCGGCGAATTTCTCCAAGTCAGGCAGCCGAGCCATTTGTCCGTCCTCTCGCAAAATTTCGCAAATGACGGCTGCAGGATAAAGACCTGCCAACTTGCACAAATCGACAGCCGCTTCAGTGTGACCAGCCCTCCTGAGCACCCCGCCTTCCTTTGCCCTAAGTGGGAAAACATGTCCGGGTCGGGTCAAATCGCTCGGCTTAGTGTTTGGGTCAATCAAGACCTTGACAGTAATCGCACGGTCGTAGGCTGATATTCCCGTAGTGACGCCAAATCGCGGATGCGCATCGACAGGCATAGCGAAGGGCGACCCGAAAGGCGATGTATTGTCGCCGGGCAGCATCGGGATTTCAAGTTCATCCAGCCGTTCGCCAGTCATCGCAACGCAAACGAGCCCGCGCCCGTATTTGGTCATGAAGTTGATGGCTTCAGGCGTCACCTTCTCGGCTGCGATGACCAAATCGCCTTCGTTTTCCCTGTCCTCGTCGTCCACGACGATGATGAAGTTGCCTTTCCTCAGTTCCTCAAGTGCTTCTTCAACGGATGCCAAAGGCATGTTCGCTCACCTCGCTTGTGAAGCCACAACAAAATTGTAGCAGCAGCGTTGAGGGGACTATATCGGGGAAAAGCAGTTCGCTTCAGGCAATTGCGACGGACGAAAAGAAAAATGGAGCGGGCGACGGGACTTGAACCCGCGACTTCCACCTCGGCAAGGTGGCGCTCTACCTCTGAGCTACGCCCGCTCCTTTTCGGCGTTTGTAATTATAGCACGCTGCAAGCCCATTGTTGAGAGCAATCGAAGGTGTTCGGAAAGGGAGGGCGAGGCTCCTGCCGAGCCGAACTCATCGGCAAGTCGTGAGATGGGCAAGTCGGCAGGTCGGAAAGGATGGGCTCACCGGGAGGTTCGCCCTCCCATTAGGCTCATTGGGCTCAATTTCCGAACACACTCAGGGCAATCCTTTGCAGAAAGCCACAAGCCCGCTATTTGAGTTGCGAGTTGGGCAACAACACGCTTTTACGGATTACGCCCCGTTACGCTTCCTTTTTGTGGGAAGATTTTGCCGCAAATTTTCCGCCAGTTGCGCCAGTTCGTGAATTGACAAAGTTTCGCCGCGCCGTTCAGGGTCGATGCCACAACTTTGCAGCAACTCAGCAAGCAACCCTTTGGGCAACCCAAACCGAATGTGCAACGCGTTCGTAATCGTTTTGCGCCTCTGCATCAAAACTGCCTCAGCAACTTTGAAAAACCACCTCTCGTCAGAAACATTGACCCTCGGCTGCGGCAGGAATTGCAACTTGACGACCGATGACCAAACTTCGGGTTCAGGGTAGAAACTGGTCGGAGGCAGGTTGAACAAGATGCGAACATCGGCATAAAACTGAACGGCGATGCTCAAAATGCTGTAGCCCTCATCGCCCGGTTTCGCCGTCATCCTTTGAGCAACTTCCCGCTGGACAGTCACGACAGCCAAAGGGAAAAGGTGACGCTCCCTCATCAGCCGCATGAGCAAGGGCTTGCTTATGGCATAAGGCAGATTGCTCACGAACTTCCACCGTGCGACCTCGCCGTGTTCGCGGATAAGTGCTTCCCAATCGGCGGTCAAGGCGTCATCACAAATCAATCGGACATTAGCGAGCGGCTTCAACAGAGTTTCCGCCACAGAAAACAAATGTCTGTCCTTTTCCAACGAGACGACAACCCGACACTTTTGCGCCAATGCAGCCGTAAGCGTCCCGAAGCCCGTGCCAATTTCAAAAGCCCCTTCATCTGGCTTCAGTTCAGCAGAGTTGACAATTCGCTCAAGGGCGGAACGGTTGACGATAAAACTTTGCCCCATCGCCTTAGATGGTCGGATTTGGTGCTCCAAAAGCAACCTGCGAACCGTCCCGACCGAGCAAAGTTTGAACGGGTCAAAGGGCTGAACTCTTTGCTCCATCCATCATCAACCCCTTGCGCCCAAGTTCAAGGTCGCTCGTTCAAGTTTATCGCCAGAACCCGCAACTCACAACCCTCAACTCGCAACCCTTTCGGAGGCGTTACAATTTTCGGCACGGAGGTGATTGAAGTGGCGGAATGGTCGGTACAAGTCAGCGAACATGTTTTGCCGAACGGCTTGAAGGTTCTCATTGCGCCCGTTCATCACGCGCCGGTCGTCAGCGTTTGGGCGTTTTACCGAGTCGGTTCTCGGCACGAGCAAATCGGCATAACTGGAATCAGCCACTGGGTTGAGCACATGCTTTTCAAAGGGACGCCAAAGTTCCCGAAAGGACAAATTGCCCGTCTCATCCAAAAACACGGTGGCGTCTTGAACGGTCACACAACCTATGACCACACCGCTTACTTTGAGACTTTGCCGAAGGAGAATTGGCTCATCGCCCTTGACATAGAGGCTGACCGAATGACCAACGCCCTGTTTGACCCACAGGAGACGGAATTGGAGCGGGGTGTCATCTTGAGCGAGTTGGAGATGTATGAGAACCATCCTGAGCACCGCCTTTTCACCGAAGTCCTCGCGACAGCCTTCCAAGTTCATCCCTACCGCAACCCTATCATTGGCTGGCGAAGTGATTTGGAGCGGATGACCAGAGACGACCTCTATGACTACTACCGCCGCTTCTATGCGCCCAACAACGCTTTCCTTGTCCTGAGCGGCGATGTCACGCCCGAAGAAGTTTTGCCCGAAGTTGAAAAGCGGTTCGGCGAATTGCAACCGAGTCAAGGGGCGAAAGTGCCCGAAGTGAAAGAACCACCGCAGAGGAGCGAACGAAGAGTTAGGGTAAAAGGGCACGGTGAGTTGCCGCTGCTGGCAATGGTCTTCCATGCACCGACTTATCAATGGACGAGGGACGAGGGACAAGGGACGAGGGACGGAAACGAGCAACTTGTTCCATATGCGTTGCACATCCTTGCCGATGTGCTTGGGCATGGGCGGACATCTCGGCTTTATCGGAAACTGGTTGAGACGAAGAAGGCTTTGAGCGTCTGGGTTGGCAACTCCGTCCACAAAGAGGCTGCCCTTTTCACCGTCTTCGTGACCTTGACAGACCAATCATCGCTGCCTGAAGTTGAAGACATAGTTTGGTCGGAGTTGCAGCAGTTGACCGAAAAACCGCCTGAGCAAGACGAATTGGAGCGGGTAGTGCACATGGAACAAGCCGATTTCCTGCGTTCGTTAGACGGGGCGACTGAGCGGGCATATCATGTTGGCGCATACGAGGTTCTGGGCGATTGGAAGTTGCTCAACGCCTACTTGCCCAACCTGCAAAAAGTCACGCCTGATTTGCTCGTTGATGCAGCAAAGCAAATCTTCACCGAAACCAACCGCACAGTCGGCTGGTTTGAACCTGTTAAGGGTTGATGGGTTTTGCGACCCAGTCATAAGTTGGCAGGAAAGTGCCGTCAATGAGATAGGGGCAAAAACTTCTCCCCGCCCGGAAACTCTGTTGCCGTTTTTGTCGAGCCAGACGAAATGGTGAGATGTGAACCTGCGTTTTTGAACTTGGCTCGCTTAAAAGTCCACAATGGTCAGGAAGGCAACTTCACTTTGCCGGGAAGACCTTGACCTTCCTGAACCTTGCTGGTGCTGCTCCGTGAGACATTTCGGCTCGCTGTGGTGGCTGACCTTTGCCGCAGTTTGGGACGCCCCACAAGACGAACTCGCTCTCGCCGCAAATGGAATCGCACGAACGCCAAAACTCCCAAGTGATGCCAGCATAGCATGGGTTCTTGACCATCCGAACCTTTCTGCCGTCCTTGATCTCCCAGCCGATTTCGCACCCGAACTGGAATTGCACTCGCTGGTTGTCAATGCTCCAACTTCGGTTGACAGCCATGAAGATTCCGTGCTTGGTGTCAGCAATCAGGTCATCCAAAGTCCCTTCCCTCGGCATCAGGCTGATGTTGACCATTCGGATGATAGGCAAGTTTTGCCAGCCATCAGCCCTCATGCACCCGTGACTTCTCTCAGCGCCCAACCTCGCTGCCGTTTCGCGTGATGTCAAGTAGTCAACCAAAATGCCGTCCTTGACGAGATACCACCTTTGAGCCTGAACGCCTTCGTCATCGTAGCCAAAAGTCGCAAGCCCGCCGGGCGAAGTTGCGTCGGCAACGATGTTGACAATTGGTGAGCCATATTGGAAGTTGCCCAACTTCTCAGGTGTCGCGAAACTCGTGCCCGCATAGTTGGCTTCCGCACCGAAAACCCTGTCTAATTCAAGGGCGTGCCCGACGGATTCGTGGATTTGAAGCGCCAATTGTGAGCCGTCCAAAATCAGGTCAAATTCGCCTTCAGGGCACGGGTCTGCGGTCAGAAGGGCTTTCGCTTCCTCAGCAATTTGTTCTGCGTGCTCAGCCAAGCGAAGTTCCTCAACCAGTTCGTAGCCCTTGCTCATGAACTGACCCCCGTGAGATTGCGGGTATGAGCGAACTTGCAAATCGCTCCCGTCCGTTGCTTGAGCCTGAATCCCAGCACCGCTTCTGGTGAGTATCTGCTCAATGATTGCCCCTTCAGTGCTGGCAAACCATTGGTGCTTCCGCTGAAAACTCATCCAGCCGACGGCGACTTTAACTTCCGGGAACTTGCGCATGATTTGAGTGCATTGTCGGAGCGTCTCAACTTTTCTGTCAAGGGGGATGGTGAACGGGTCAACTTCAATGGGAGTTTCCCAGAAAGCGACATGGGCAGGTTCGGGCGCTAAGACGACTTCCCGCTCCTTCAAAGTTGCGCTGGCTTTAGCAATCTCAACGGCTTGGGCAACGCATTTGTCCAACGCTTCCGGAGTGACTTCGCGGGTTGCGGCGAACCCCCACGCGCCATCGGCGATGACCCTAACACCCACGCCGATGTCCTCAGTCTGCTCCAATGAAGCAACCCGCTCGTTTTTGACCAAGATGTCTTCTCGCCTCGTCAGCAAGATTCGGACATCGGCATAAGTTGCGCCCAACTTTTTCGCCGTGTCCAAAGCCCGAAGCGCCAAGTCTTTCATCCCAATTCCCCTCCTTTGCGTGTCTTTGGCTCACGACGCCAGTTCGCTTGCGTCAAAGACTGGACCTTCGGTGCAACAAAGTTTGTATCCGCCGTCTTTGACGGGAATGGGGCAACCAAAGCAAATCCCCATCCCGCAACCCATCCGCTCTTCCAAAGAGACTTGACAGGGCAAGTTGTAGGATTGAGCGATTTGGATTAGCGCCTTGAGCATCTGAATTGGACCGCAACCGTAAACGACTATGCCGTCCAGTTCCTTCCGAGTCGAAAGCCATGCCTCAAAAAGTTGCGTGACCGTTCCAGCAAAGAAGCCATCTTCCAGTTCTTCAAGGGCGATTGCGGAGCGGACTCCAATGCTCTCAAATTCGTCAGCGCCCCAATACGAAAGCGGCTTGCCGTTTCGCAAAAACGGGAATTCGGCACGAACTGGGTCAAAGGGCAATTTGTCCTTTGCCTTCGCCCCAAGCAAAAGGACAGTCTCAACCCCTTGAGCCTTCAGCCTCTCTGCCAAGAAGGGGAAAGGCGCGATGCCGATGCCACCGGCAACCAAGACCGCAGTTTTCGTCCCTTCTGGCAACCAAAAACCTTTTCCCAACGGTCCTGAAACCCTGACGGGAACATCGGTTGTCAACTGAGCCAACCAATTTGTCCCGACGCCGCGAATGTCAAAGAGCACGGAAAACGCTTGCGGCTCGTCGCTTTGAATCACGCCCTTCCTGAGCGGGACAATTTTTGCCACGCTGAAAGGTCTCGGCAATATGGCAGCCATCGGCAAATTTGACCGCTCAAAACTCGCTCCGCCGCCGAGCCCATCAAGGTAAAGGTTGACAAATTGCCCTGGTTGAGCCCTCGCCGCAATTTCCGGGCAACGAATTGTCAAGCGGCAAAAGTTCCGGTATCTCTCCTTGGCGACAATTTTTGCCACACCGGAAAAAATCGGCGTCAAAACCCTTTGCTCGGGTGAGTTCGGCAAAGCCTTCGTCGTTGTTTGACTCATCAAATCGTCCCTCCTTGCCGCCAAAATTGTAGCCGAACATGAGCCAATTTGGACAGGTCGCCCAGTGGAGAAACAGGAAAGGACCGACGATTTTCTAACCTTTTCGGCTCAGGCATCGACTTCAAATCAACCGCCAGCGAAGGAGGGTCGGAGATGAAAATCGTTGTGACCGGTGGCGCAGGTCGCATCGGAAGGGCAGTGGTGAAAGGTCTTTTGGAACAAGGGCACGATGTGCTTGTGTTTGACATGCAAGCGCCCGAAGACAGGAACGCCGATTTCGTTTGCGCCGATGTCACCGATTTCGCTCAAGTCATCAACAACCTGAAAGGTGCGGACGCCGTTGTCCACCTTGCAGCCATTCCCGGACCCTGGTTCGAAATGCCTCACGAGGTCATGAGGGTCAATGTCATGGGCACTTACAATGTCCTTGAGGCGTGCAGGCAATTGGGCATCCACAAAGTCGTTGTCGCTTCAAGCATCAATGCCATTGGGCTAAGTTACAACAAGGAACGACCGCGACTTGACTACTTGCCCGTTGACGAATCTCACCCTGCCCGCCCTGAAGATTGCTACAGTCTGTCAAAGTGGCTTGGCGAACAGATTGCCGACGCGATGGTCAGGCTTGAGCCGAGCATGACCATAGTTAGCCTCCGCTTTCACGGTGTCACCTCACCGGAGTGGTATGAGCGTTGGCGTCAATACCCGCGCCGTGACATCCCCGGCGACTTCAAAGGTTTGTGGGGCTATGTTGACATCAGGGATGTGGTTGACGCTGTGTTGAAGTCCCTCGCCGCGACATGGAAAGGTCATGAAGCGTTTTTCATCTGCGCCGCCGACACGACTTCAGCCGTCCCAACGATGGAACTGATCAAGGCTGTTTACCCCGATGTGCCGCTGAAGCGCGAACTTCAGGGGCACGAAGGCTTGTTTGACTTGAGCAAAGCGAAGAATCTTTTGGGTTGGGAACCGAAACACTCGTGGAGGCAACCGGAGTGAGAAACGAATTTGAACGGAAAGTGCCAAAATCATGGACTGCAAACTGCGGAAAGGAGGAAGCGAGAGCATGAGTGAAATTCTGCGAGGCAAAGCCCACAAATTTGGCGACAACATTGACACCGACATCATCATCCCAGCCCGATATTTGGTCACAACCGACCCGCAGGAATTGGCGAAACACTGCATGGAACCGATTGCCCCCGACTTCCCGCAAAGGGCAAAGCCCGGCGACATCATCGTTGCCGGCGAGAACTTCGGCTGCGGTTCATCCCGCGAGCACGCACCGTTGGCAATTAAGGGATTGGGCATAAGTTGCGTCATCGCCAAAAGTTTCGCCCGCATCTTCTATCGGAACGCTTTCAACATCGGTTTGCCTGTCCTCGAGTGCCCTGAAGCGGTTGACGAAATTCGCGACGGCGACGAACTTGAAGTGGACATAGAGACGGGCACCATTAAAAACCTCACAACAGGCAAAACTTACCAAGCCATGCCGATCCCGCCCTTCATGCGGGAAATCCTCAATGCAGGCGGCTTGATCAACTATGTGCGCAGGAAGTTGGGAGTAGAAGTTGGGCGTGAAGCGTGAAGCGTAATGCGTAAAGCGTGAGGCGTAAAACTTTGGCAAGGGGCGATGCTTATGGGACTGTCAAGTCCTTTGGAGGATAAAAAGTTGGCGGTCATCGGAGTTGGCGCAATGGGCAGCGCTTTGGTGCGTGGGCTTATCCAAAGTGGGAAGGTCAAGCCTGAGCAAATTGTCGCCGCTGACATTGACCCGTCAAAATTGGCGGGAATTCAAACGCTGGGAATTCCGACCACCGACGATAACAAGTCCGCAGTCCAACAGAGCGAAATCGTGCTGCTTTGTGTCAAGCCCCAAGTTATGGACGATGTGCTCGCCGACATCGCACCCGTCACTGACCCGAAAAAGCATTGCGTCATTTCAATCGCTGCGGGCGTTCCAATTGCCCGCATAGAGGCATCGTTGCCTCAGGGAACGCCCGTCATTCGCGTTATGCCGAACACGCCCGCACAAGTCTTGGCTGGGGCAAGCGCAATCGCGCTTGGGACGAACGCCGACGAGAACCACCGAAAAATTGCCCACGAAATTTTTAGCGCCGTTGGATTGGTCGTTGATGTCCCTGAAAAGTTGATGGACGCAGTGACAGCACTTTCGGGCAGCGGACCAGCATATGTTTTCGTCTTCGCTGAAGCCCTCGCCGATGCTGGCGTCAACTTGGGGTTGCCAAGAGATGTGGCTTTGAAGTTGGCTGCACAAACTTTGCTCGGGGCGGCTAAGATGCTCCTTGAGACTGGAAAGCATCCTGCCGAACTCAAAGACATGGTGACTTCTCCCGGCGGAACCACCATAGCGGCTCTCTCGGTTTTAGAGCGACAAGCCTTTCGCGGTGCAATCATAGAGGCAATCTCCGCCGCACATCAAAGGGCAAAAGAACTGGCTAAGTCAAGTAGCGAGTAGCGAGTGGCGAATGGCAAATGGTTTTTTTGGAGGGCAGTGCTCCTGCACTGCCGAAAAATTTCGGCACATCAGGAGATGTGCCCTCCAATTTTTCAGCCTGCTTCAGCAAGTTT
>Ga0080007_1076675_pt1 | contig 28865 bp, 26 predicted proteins | sample OctOCTMetagenome_FD_69210 | JGI IMG/M metagenome (GOLD analysis project Ga0080007, IMG submission 69210) | Hot spring and microbial mat streamer communities from Octopus Spring Streamers, Yellowstone National Park, USA - OCT_B (SPADES... | ecosystem: Environmental > Aquatic > Thermal springs >...
CGTTTAAAATATGAACATATTCTAATTTATTTTTTCGTTTGAATTTAATATTTAATCTTCTGGCTTGAAAATCAGTAGTATTTGAGCATGAATGAGTTTCTCTATATCTATTTTCACTAGGTATCCAGGCTTCGAGATCAAATTTTTCTGCTGTAGGATGCCCCAAATCTCCTGTACATATATGTAAAACTCTATAAGGAATTTTTAATTTTTGCATTAAATACTCTTCAATAGCTAATAAAAATCGGTGCTCTTCAACTGATTTTTCTGGCAGACTAAAAGAAACCATTTCTAATTTATCAAACTGATGGACTCTTAAAATTCCCCTAACATCTTTTCCATAACTACCAGCTTCTCTTCTAAAACAAGTAGAAAAACCTAAAAATCTTATAGGTAAGTCTTTTTCTAATAAAACTTCGTCTTTATAATAAGGGACCAGAGAGTGTTCGGCAGTGCCTACTAAAACTAAATTATCTTCTGGAATTTTAAAAACTTCTATATCTCCATCATCTATATAACCTAACCCCCACATTATTTCTGGTCTTATCATTACCGGAGGAACTATAGGAATGAACTCTTTTATTTTTATATTCAATTTATTTTCTTTAATAATTTTTTCGATAGTTTCAATATTTGTAAGCTCATCAAAAACAAATTTCACTAAAGCAAATTCTAATAAAGCTGCTTTGCCTTTTAAATATCCGAATCTCGAACCAGAAATTTTACTTGCTCTTTTAACATCAATAATATCTAATTCTTCTGCCAAAGTTAAATAGTCTTTAAATTCAAAATTAAACTTAGTTTTTTCTCCTACCTCTTTTAGAATAACATTATCATTTTCATCTTTGCCTACTGGTACATTTTCTAATGGAGGGTTAGGGATTTTTCTTACAATTTCAAAAATTTCTTTTTCTAAATTATTTATTTCTTCATTCAATTTTTTAATTTCTTCTTTTATTTTTTTTAGTTCCTTTATAGTTGCAGAATCAGGTTTTTCTTTTGATTTTATATTTAGTTTATGTTTTAATTCATCTCTTTGTTTTATTAAAGCATTTTGTTTTTTCTTTTTTTCAACTAATAAATCTATGTCAACGTCAACATTTTTCTTTCTGCAAGCTTCTTTAAAGAATTCTGGATTTTTCAATAACTGTTTTAAATCTATCATTTTTATAATTATAAAATGCGAAAAAGAAAACAGCGGCTATTTTCTAATTATAAATTAATAATATTATCGATTTTTTTATTGTTTTTATTAATGCTTTTGTTTTTTGTTAAGTTTGACGTCTATTTTGAAAATCAAAAGTTTAAAAGCTTGAGTGCTTTTGAAATCTTATTTTTAAAAAATGAATTATTAAAGGAAATTTTTGAAAATAATCCTGAAATTATAAAAATAGACCTAATTTATGACTTCAAAAATTTAAAAGTATTTTTAAAACCTGTTACAGAAAATCCTGTAGCTATTATTTGCTCTTCTAAATGTTTTTATTTAGGAGAACACGGGTATATTTATGAAATAAAAAATGAAAACAACAAAAATTTATTGCCTATTATAAGTTATAGGGAAATTTATCCAAACTCTTATCTTGATCCTCAAATTACATCTGCGCTCTCTTATATTTTTGAATATTCTAATATTGCTCCTTTACCACTTAAAAGGATTTTGATTATGACTAACAAAGATCTAAAAATAGAAACTAAAAATTTTTCTTTTTTAATCGATCCGTATAAAGACGTACAAAATCAACTTAAAAAACTTCAATATGTCATAAAAAATTCACAAAATATAAACTACTCACAAATAGATTTACGAATCCCTGGTCGAATTTATCTTAAATAATTTTTATTTTTTAGGAAGGCGCTCTTTGTGATATACAGGCTTTTTTAAGTTACCTTCTTCGTCTCTAAAAGGATCAAAGGGAAGTTCTTTGATTTCCCCTCCGCATTTTGCGCATATCCATTTTCACCATTTCTAGGCATATACATCCGCCTACCGCTTCTTTTTTGCATATATACTTTTTGTTTAATCCACCGACCGAACCTTTATTATAACACAACAATTTTTGCTTTTACAACAATTTCTCTTTCAAGAAAAAAATAATTTTGTCGTAAAGTTCTGGAAATTGATCAAAAATATCTGTACCATGGGCATTTCCTGGATATTCTAAAATAGTTGAAGATGGAGCTAATTCTTTTATTTTATTTATAGAAGGATAACTTTGGAAATCTTCTTTGGTTACAACTACTATTAATTTATCCCCTAAATCTTTTTTCAAATAATTTTCTAATTTAATACCTCTATAATTTAGGCCAGGTGAAAGCAAAATAGCGCATTTTATTTCATTATTTAAACTTAAAAATTGTAAAGATAAATTGGCTCCGATGCTGGCACCTATTAAAAATTGATTGCTAATAGGGAAACCCTTTGATTCTAAAAACTTGCTTGCTGATTTAATGTCGTATATTGAAGCTTGATGTTCCTCATCAGAGAATTTTCTATAATCTAATAAACCTTTAGTAGAATTAATGCTCTCTCCATGACCCCTTAAATCTATAGCTAAAGCAGAGTAACCTGAATCTTTTAGTTTAAGGGCTAAATTTTTGAAACTTTTTCTATCGCTTGGCATCATATGAATTAAAATTCCTGCATACTTACTGTTAGAAACTTCATAAAAATCTCCTACAATTTCAATTCCATCTTCTGTAGTAAATTTAACTTTTTCTAATTGTATAGATGTTTCTATGTTTTTTTGAGGCTCTATAGGTTCTTGCTTGGTCAATTCTGCGGTTCTTTTTTGAAAATATCCTATAAAAAAGCCTAAGATTATCACAACTAAAATTAAAATCCCAGCAATAATTAAAATAAGATTAGTTCTTGTACTCATTTTATATGCGGGGGCGACGGGATTTGAACCCGCGACCTCAGCCTTGACAGGGCTGCGCGCTAACCAGGCTGCGCCACGCCCCCTTTCTTTTAGAAAATTTTAACATAATTGCATTAAATTATGAAAATTTGATAATTTGATTGTTAACTAAAAAAATTCTTGGACTACAAGTACATATGTTCTTATAGTCCCGATTGAAAATTCCCTTAAATTTTGATATAATTTTAATAATAAAGATAACTAATAAAGCCATCGCGGGGTGGTGGAGTAGTACCACGCGGGTCTCATAAGCCCGAGGCGCAGGTGCAATTCCTGCCCCCGCAACAATTTTTATTTATGAAAAATAAAAGCTTTACTTTTGTAAAAATTTTAATTCCGCTTGGGGTTATTTTAACATTACTTATTACTATTGTTTCTGTCTTAAATCCGCAAGAATTATTAAGAAAAGCAAGAGATAATAAAAGACTTTACGAATTGAATTCTTTAAATTTAATTTTAAATACCCTTACATTAGAAAATCCTAATGCTTTCAACAATATAGCTTCAAACACTATTTATGTATCCTTTACCAGATACCTCATTTACTTGCGCTTCTTGGCTTTCTAAATTACCACCTTTGCCATCTGGTTGGTATTATCGATGCTCTAATAAACCTGAGGCTTCTGATGGTTCAGGTTGGCTGCCAATCAATTTAGACATAGGCTATTTCAAAATTAAAAAATTGCCTGTTGATCCTTTAAATCAGCCACCCTATTATTATACATTTGCCAAAAGTGAAAGTGGTTATGAATTAAATGCAATTTTTGAAGCTAAAAGTAACATTGGTCCACAGGGGCTCGCAGGAACAGACGGAGGAACAAGTTTAAATGCTTATGAAATAGGTACGGATTTAAGAGCAGTTCCCTTTTCTGCAGAATCTGGTGGGCAAAGAGATCCCGATTTAGTTTTGTATTGGAGTTTTGACGAAGGTAATGGTTTTTATGCTTATGATTATTCTGGAAATAATCAAACTGGAACCTTACAAAATTTTCGCACTACTATTTCTAATGCTGAGTCTTTGAGTGGATGGCAAGGAAATTATATAGTTTTAGACTCCGTAAACAAAAAAGATGGTGATTATTCGATTAAATTAGACTTTGAAAATAACGCTCCTAGCCCAAATACAACATATATTATTTCTTACATTCCTACAACTCCTTTAGATTTTTCTTCGGCTACAGACATTGCTTATTGGTTAAATTATAATACCAGCACAAATTATATTAATTCTGGACAATTAACTATTTATGATAGCAATAATAATTATAGGTATTGGAATATAGGGAGTTAATCAAGGTTGGAGATTATATTCTTACAGTTTATCTTATTATAATGGACAAAGCTCTATGCCTCCTAATTTAAAGAATATAACAAAAATAGAATTTAAATTTACTACAAAATCTACAGTTGGGCCATTTTATATAAATATTGATCTACTTGCTTATACAAAACCTGATTCTGCAAATAATAACTGGGTTGCAGGAAAAGCAGGTAAGGCTATAGAATTTGATGGGATTGATGATTATGTTTATTTTCCTATGTCTGCTTCTGCTTTATCAGTCCTCAATGGTGAAAGCGTATCTATGACAAATTGTTTTTGGCTTAAAAGATATAGACTAGGAGTGAGCGAAGGTTTATTAAGAACCAACCCTGATGTTTATAATGAATATTGGTGGGCTTATATACCGCCTGATAATAAAGTAATCTTTTATACAGCAGTTCTACTGCTATTGGTACAAATTTGCCATATGTCCTTGATCAAACTAATATTTGGTATTTTCTATGCTTTGTTTATGATGTTAATGCAAGCTCAGGATATAAATCTCAAATTTATATTAATGGATCTAGGGTAGCAGCAGGAAATCCTGGTCGTGGTACTGGCGGGGCTAAAAGAGACTATGCATTAGTTGATGGGCATTGTGGTTATTTTAAAGGCGTAATTGATGAAGTAAAAGTATGGAAAAGAGCTTTAACACCTGAAGAAATTCAAGCTTTGTATAATTCTTATTAAGGGCCCATAGCTTAATGGTAGAGCGTTCCCTTCGCATGGGAAAGGTGAGGGTTCGATTCCCTCTGGGTCCATTTTATTTTTGAAGCTCTGCTAACTTAAAAAGATTTTTAAAAATCATAACTGATAAAATAGGGCCTGTACCACCGGGAGTTGGAGTAATTAATTTTGCTTTGTTTTTTAATTTTTCAAAATTAATATCTCCATAGATTTTTCCATTTTCAAAAGAATACCCAAAATCTATTAAAATAGCATTTTTTTTACATTCATTAACTATATTTTTTTCTCCAGCTCCACTAACAATAACATCAGCTATTTTAAAAAATTTTTCTTTGTTTTCTGTATTTTTTCTTACCACAATAACTGTCGATTTTTGAGAACAAAAATAATGAACCAACGGCTTCCCTACTAATCTACCATAACCAATAATGCACACTATTTTACTTTCAAAATTTAATTCAAACTTATCTTTAATATAATCAACAACTTCGACTGCTGGGGGTCGTATTATCCAATTATCAGTATAAAACTTACCTAAGCTTCTACTAGATAAGCAATCTACATCTTTTTCTGGAGGAATAGCATTTAAAAAATATTGGGTTTTAAATTTTTCAGGTAAGGGTAATTGAATGATAGCTCCATTTACTAAATCTGATTTAACAATTTGGCTTATATATTTTCTTAGTTTTTTTCTTGAAATATTTTCATCTATCTTGTAAAGCCTAAAATCTACATTCAATTCTTTGGCAATTTTTTCTTTTATTTTTAAAAAACTTTCTTTTTCTTTGTCTTCACCTATTAAAAAAGCAACCAATCTTAATTTATCAAATTTTTCTCTTTCTTTTTTTAATTCCTCGATTAATTCTTTTTGTATTTGCTTACCATCAATAATCATTTTAAATATGGGAGGGGAAAGTTCTTGAGTAAATTAATTACTTCTTTTTTAATTTTGTTAGGATTTTCTTTGTCTATTAATAATCTCTTTATCCAAATAGCTATTTTTACCATTTCTTTTTCTTTCATACCTCTAGCGGTCACTGCTGGTGTTCCTAATCTTAAACCTGTGGGATTAAAAGGTGAGGTATCTTCTGGTAAAGAATTTCTATTAGCAAGAATATTTGCCTTTTCTAATATTTTTTCGGCTGTTTTACCATCTAAATTTAAAGGTTTTAGGTCTATTAACATTAAATGATTATCTGTACCTCCTGTAAAAAGAGTGAATCCTAATTCTATAAGGGTTTTTGCTAGTGTTTTAGAGTTTTTTAATATTTGAATTTGATATTTTTTAAAGCTTGGCCTTAAAGCTTCTTCTAACATAATGCCTATAGCTGCTGTTTGATTATTATGAGGTCCTCCTTGTAAACCAGGAAATACAGACTTATTAATAACATCTTCTAATTCTTTTCTCATAAATATTAATGCTCCTCTAGGGCCTTTAAGAGTTTTATGGGTAGTCATTGTTACAACATCAGCATAAGGGAAAGGAGAAGGATGTAATTTTGCTGCAACTAGACCAGCAATATGAGCAATGTCAGCTATATGGTAAGCTCCAACTTCTTTTGCGATTAGGTAAAATTTTTTGAAATCAATCTTACGAGGATAAGATGTTAATCCAGAAATTATTAATTTTGGTTTAAACTTTTTAGCAAGTTTATAAATTTCTTCATAATCTAATAATCCTGTTTTTTTATTAATTTCGTACTGTTTTACTTTAAACAACTTTCCGCTGTAATTTACAAAATGTCCATGGGTTAAATGTCCACCGCTACTTAATTTAAACCCTAATAATTTTTCTCCTGGCTTTAAAAGCGCTAAATAAACTGCTAAATTCGCTGGTGAACCTGAGTAGCTTTGAACATTAACAGACCATTTTTTAGGATTTAAATTAAAAAGTTTTAAGGCTAATTTTTGAGTATAAAGTTCGATTTCATCATAAATCTTATTTCCAGGATAATATCTTTTACCAGGATAACCTTCTGAATATTTATTAACTAAGGGGCTACCCAAGGCAAAAAGAATATCTTTAGATACATAATTTTCTGAAGGGATCAAATTTATAGTATTTTGTTGCCTTAAAATCTCTTTTTTTATTAGGCTTTTTATGTAGCTCATTTATCCACCGTTTATCCACTATATCTGGTAAGATATGTTATAATTTTTAATATAGCACTTAATTTTCAAAAATTATAAACCAAAATGAGCTCGAAACGTAAACTAATTTTGTTTATTATAGGTTTAACAATTTTTATTTTTGCGGAAACAGCTATTTCACCTATAAAAGCTTCTGTTGAACCACAAGCTTTTCCTGATGAATTGTTTTTGAACCAAGAAGATAAATCTTATTTCAAGAATTTAAAGACAAAAACAAAGAAAAAATATATTGTAGTAGTTACTGGCTATTCTTCAAGTTATGATGAAACAGACGAAGATCCTTACATTACTGCTTCTGGAGAATTTGTAAAAGACGGTATTGTAGCTGCTAATTTTTTGCCTATAGGTACTCATATAAAAATTCCTGCTTTGTTTGGAGATAAAGTTTTTGTAGTTAAAGATAGGATGAATCCTAGGTATTATTATAGAGTTGATGTTTGGTTTCCTTCAAAAGAAGAGGCACTTCATTTTGGGATTCATTATAATGTAGAAATTGAAGTTGTAGATTAAATCAGTGTTCCTGTAACTCTTTCTACTTCATCAATAGTTGTAATTCTCTTCAAGGCTTTAATAAGCCCTGCTTGTTGTAAGTTAATAAAGCCATCTTTTATTGCTGCTTCCAAAATTATTTTTTCATTAACCTCTTCATAAATTAAATCTTGTAATCTTTGAGTAACTTTTAAAAGCTCAAATATTGCTACTCTACCTTTATATCCTGTATAAAAACATTTTTCGCATCCTTTTGATCTTACTAATCTAATTTCTTTAAGATTTAACTGTTGTTTTACATTTTCAGGAATAGTTTCAAGTTTTTTGATTATTAATTCTTTAAAATTCTCATCAGGAATGTATTCTTCTTTGCAATATTCGCATACACGTCTTAAAAGCCTTTGAGCAATTACAAGTCTTAAAGCTGGTGGAATTAAGGTTTTATCAACACCTAAATCAACTAGTCTAGGAATTGCCCCTAAAGAATCATTTGTATGAAGCGTTGAAAGCACAAGGTGGCCTGTTAAAGAAGCATGAATAGCAATCTCCGCAGTTTCTTTATCTCTAATTTCTCCTACTAATATTACATCTGGGTCTTGTCTCAATATAGATCTTAAACCTGTAGCAAAGGTATAGTTTTCAGCTGGATTTACTTGTGTTTGAGTTATACCTTCTAATTTATATTCAATAGGATCTTCAATGGTGATTATTTTTATTTCTGGTCTTTTAATTTTATTCAAAACTGCATATAGTGTAGTTGTTTTACCTGATCCTGTAGGCCCTGTATTTAAAATTAAACCATTTGGCTGATGTATATAATAATTTATAACTTCTAAATCATACTCTTCTAAACCTAATTTTTCTAAAGGAATCATAATTTTTTCTGCATCTAAAATTCTCATTACAATAGTTTCATCATATGAACTTGGGATTGTGCTTACTCTTATTTCAATATTTTTCTTACCAAAACTTATAGAGAATCTGCCATCTTGAGGTTTTTCAGTAATATTTAAAAATAATCCAGCAAAAAGTTTAATTCTATTTTTAAGCAAACTGTAGATGGCTCTATTAAAAGAAGCTACTTCATATAAAATTCCATCAATTCTAAGCTTAACAGTAATATTTTTTTCTGTAGGTTCTAAATGAACATCTGAGGCTTCAAATTTTAAAGCTCCAGCCATTATATAATCTAAAATTTCTAAAGGATTCTCTTTTTCTAATTCAACTAAATATTTTTTAAGATCTTCTTTGGTAGTAAGTTCATTTATTATTTTATTTATTTTTCCCTCATCTAAAACTAAAATTTCTGTGTATTTTACTTTTCTTGGTTTAATAAATCTATATTCTTGCCAGGCTTTTTCTAAGCTACTATAAGAAACTATGCCAACTTCTATTTCGTATCCTTGATTTTTAAGATTATTTATATATTCTTTAAGTTCTGGCTTTAAAGGATTAAGCGCTCCAATAATTAATTTTTTCCCAGTCTTTTCTATACCTACAATTTTTAAATTTTTTGCAGTTTGTTCAGGAATTATAGCCAAAGCTTCTGGATCTACTGGATGAATTTTTAGGTTAAAATATTTTAATTGGAGCATGTCAGCTAATTTTTTAGCAAGATTTTCTTCTTCTCTTTCTTTAGTTTTTTCTAAGAGTTCTTCTATTTCTTTTTCATCCATTAAAAATATTATAAAAAGAAATGAGAAGAAAATATAGGTTTTTAATATTTATTGAAACAATATTTGTAGTATTATTAACTTTTTTCTTTATAGGGTTGGCTGTAGTTTTTATATTAATAAGTATTTATGTAAGTAATTTACCTTCCATTGAAATAGTCACAGAAAATATAAGAGGAGGAAGTACTCAAATTTATGACAGAAAAGGAGAAGTTTTACTTTATGAAATAGGATTAAGACAATATCCTGTTAGTTATGAAGAAATTCCTAAAACAGTAATTTATTCAACTTTAGCTGCTGAAGATGATTCATTTTTCGAACATAAAGGAGTGAGTATTAAAGGTATTTTAAGATCAATAATATTAAACATAAAAACAGGTTCTTTAACTTATGGTGGTTCTACTATTACTCAGCAACTTGCAAGAAATTTATTTTTAACACAAGAAAAATCTATCATTAGAAAAATAAAAGAAATAATATTAGCTTTAGAAATTGAGCGGAAATTTACTAAAGAGCAAATTTTAACTATGTATTTGAATTCAATTAATTATGGTGCTGGAAATATTGGAATAAAAGCTGCTGCTGATTTTTATTTTAATAAAAATTTAAAAGATTTAAATTGGTCTGAAGCTGCTATTTTAGCTTCTATTCCTAAGTCTCCCAGGTACTATTCTCCTATTTATGAAGAAAATTTACCGCGATTAAAAGAAAGAAGGGATTTTATTTTAAAAAGATTATATGAATTGGGTTGGATAAACTATAGCGATTATTTAAGTGCGATTAACGAACCCATAAAAATAAGCCAAAAAAAATATTATAAAATTGCTGCTCCGCATTTTGTAATAGAGGTTAAAAAAATATTAGAAAAAATGTTTCCTGATACTAATTTAGAAACAGCTGGCCTTAAAGTAATTACAACCTTAAATTATGATTATCAAAAAATCGCAGAAGAAGTGGTAAAAGAGGGAGCTTTAAAAAATGAAAAAAATGCTGGAGCAAGAAATGCAAGTTTATTGATGATGGATGCTAAAACAGGTGAAATATTAGTTATGGTAGGATCTAGAGATTTTTTTGATGAATCTATTCAAGGACAAGTAAATATGACAACAGCTTTAAGACAACCTGGATCTACTTTTAAACCTATATCTTATGTCACACTTTTTCAATTAGGTTATCCTATTGAAACAGTAGTTTTTGATGTTCCAACAAACTTTGGAACCCCTGATAATCCTTATATGCCTAAGAATTTTGATCATAAATTTAGAGGTCCTGTTAATTTAAGAATTGCTTTAGCCCAGTCTATAAATGTACCTGCAGTAAAAGTTTTTTATTTAGCAGGACCTGAAAGAGTAATTGAAAATGCAAGAAAATTTGGTTTAACTACTATTAAAGATTATAAAAATTATGGTTTATCTTTAGGATTAGGTACTGCTGAGGTTAGAATGATAGATTTATTAAGGGCTTATTCTGTTTTTGCAAATGATGGAGAAGTAGTTTCGCAAAGTTTAATATTAAAAATTTATAATTCTAAAGGAGAAATAATCTATGAATATAAACCATTAAAAGAAAGAGTAATAGATTCTCAACCTGTAAGAATGGTAAATGATATTTTGAAAGATTATGAAGCAAGAAGAGGGCTTTTTGTAAGAAGTTTACCATTAACTAAAATAGATGACTATGAAATTGCAATTAAAACAGGGACAAGCCAATTTTACAGAGATGCTTGGACCATAGGTTATACCCCGGAATTTATAGTGGGTGTGTGGGCTGGAAATACTGATGGTAAACCGGTCAAAGAAGGATTAAGTACTGTAGCTGCTTTACCAATATGGTATAATTTTGTTTCTAAGATTATAAAAGATTTTCCAAAAACAAAGTTTCTTCCACCTTTACCCGTTAAAGTAAACAAGATACTTTTAAATGGAGAGTGGATTAGTCCTTATGGAATTCATAGTGAATTATATTTCATAGACAGAAATAATCCGTTGGGCCCTATGCCTGTAAATCCATATAATGACCCACAATTTTATAATTGGGAGAGTGCTGTTCAAAGTTGGTTTAATAGTTTAGGATTTCAATTTTATAATTTACGAAAAATTTTTTAATTTCTAATTCAATTTCTTTTAAGACTTCGTAATTTAGTTCTTTTTTATTTGTTTTTAAATAAATTTTTTTATTTTTATTATCAATTTTAATTTCTCCTTTTAAATCAGGGTAAATATTTTTTATTTTTGAAGCTAAGCTTAAAAGCTTTGTTTTTCTTATATTTATTTTATCCATTAAATAGGCATTAATATATAAATAAAATCTTCTTCTAATGGAGATTTTATTAATGTCGGTTTTATTCCATAATCTGAAGGAATATTAATACCCATAAATATTTTTTCACTATCTACATTTTTTATCCCTTCTATTAGAAAATCTATATTATAAGAAATTTCGAATTCTTCTTCTTGATCTGTCGATTCTAAGTTTATATTTACTTTGTTTATATTTTCTCCTAATATTTCATTTTTTGTAATCAACTCCATCATTTCATTTTTTGGATTTATTTTGACCTTTATTTCTTTTGTTTGATCAACATAAACTTTATTTAACTTTAATGCTTTTAATACTTCATCTCTATTTATGTAGAATATAATGTTAAAATCTTGTGGAATTACTTGTTGATAATCTGGGTAATCTATAGATAATGTTTTTGTGAGCAAAACTTGGTCTCCTAAATCAAAAGTAACTTGAGAGGGTTCTATATAAATTCTTAATTTTAGTGGTTTTTTCTTGATTTTTAGATACTCTGATATTATTGTTTCAGGTATTAATAATTTTTCCTCTTTTTCTATGTTTGTAATTACTAAATCTTTTTTAAATTTAATCTCGGAAAGCCTTATAGTATCTGTTGTAACTAATCTTATCAAGTTCTCTGTTATCCACATATAAACCCCTGCAAATTCAGGTTTTATTACTTCTGCTGTTTTTATATTTCCGTAAATTTTTTCTAAATAATTTTCAAATAGTTTATTATCTATTTCTAAATATTTTTCTTCAGAGTATTTTGGGATTAATGGATACTCTTCCTCAGATATACCAGGTAATGTAGAAAATGTTCTCTCTCCTCTTAAAATTAAAGTATTTTCTTTATTTTCTATATTAATTACATCTTCATAAAAATTTTGTAAAACTTCGTAAAATTGCTTAGCAGGTATCAAAAATTCTCCTTCTTCTTCAACTTTCGCTAATAAAGTAGCCTTATAAGAAATTTCTAAATCTGTAGAAAATATAGTTAATTTATCATCTTTTGCTTCTAACTTGAAAAAATTCAAAATACTAAGATCAGTTTTTTTAGGGCAAATTCTATTAACAACTGTGATTTTATCTATTAGTGTATTTTTTAAAATAGATATTTTCATAATAAATAAAGGTTGTTAATTAGTGGATAAATCTTTATTTTAATTAATTTTAATTAATTTTTTAATTCGACCTTTATGTAAATTTTATGTTGATAATTTAAGTATTCAAAATTTTATCTTTTAAAATTTCAATCTCTTGATAAAGTTCAAAATTTTGCTGAATTTCTTTTTCAATTTTTTCGTATGAATAAAGAACTGTTGTATGATCTCTATTATTTAACAATTCTCCAATAGTATTATAAGATAATTTAGCTATTTCTCTTAAAAGATACATTAAAATTTGTCTTGGTTTTATAATTTCTTTTCTTCTTATTTTTTTTAATAAATCTTCCTCTTTTAAATTATAAAATTCAGCTACAATCTTAATTATTTTTTTAGGGGAAACCTTCTTAAAACTTTGTTTTAAGTAATCCCTTAATAACTCTTCTACTTTTTCTTTGTTTAAATTAGTTACATTTTTTACTCTAAATGCTACATAATTTAAAGCACCCTCTAATTCTCTTATGTTTTTAGTGATTTTTTCTGCAATAATTTCTAAGGCAAAATCTGGTAAAAAGTAATTTTTCTCTTGATTTTTTAATCTTAATATAGCTAATCTAGTTTCAAAATCTGGGGGTGTAATATCCACAACTAATCCACCTTCAAATCTTGATTGTAACCTTTCTTCAATATCAGGGATCATTCTAGGTGCTCTATCAGATGAAAAGACTATTTGTTTGCTAGAATTATATAATTCATTAAATGTATGGAAAAGTTCTTCTTGGGATTTATTTTTACCAGATAGAAAATGAACATCATCTAAAATTAATACATCTATTTCTCTAAATTTTTGTCTAAATTCATCGATTGTCTGGTTTTTCAAAGCATTAATAAGTTCATTTGTAAATTGCTCTGTAGTAGCATAACGCACTTTTTTAGTGTTGTTATATTTCCTCAAAACTTCATTCCCTATAGCTTGTAAAAGATGAGTTTTGCCTAAACCTACACCGCCATATATGAATAAAGGGTTAAACTTAGTGCCTAAATTAGATACTACTCCTTGCGCTGCTGCAAAAGCGAGTTCATTATTGCTTCCTACGACAAAATTTTCAAATCTATATCTAGGATTAAGATTTGTTGAAGGATGAACTTCAAAAATTGTTATTTTTTGTTGAAAAGAATATTTAGAAATCCTTTTTGTTCGTGTTTTTATTTGGGTATTTAGGATGTATTCAATATTTTTAATTTCGTGTATAAACTCTTTAACTGTTTTAAGTAATATTAAATGGAATTTTGATTCAAGCCAATCCTTAACTAGTTTATTAGGGACTTCTATTTTTAAAACTCCGTTATAAATTTGTATAGGAGTAACGTTATTAAACCATGTTTTCAAGGTAGGTTTAGGAATTTTCTTTTCTAATTCTTCTAATACCTTTTGCCAAATTGTTTGTAAGTCTTTATTTTCCATTTCCATTATTTAAATATTATATTATAATTAAATGAAATGCCAACAATAAGAAAGAAAAAAAGAAAAGTAGGTTTTTTAGCAAGGTCTAGATATAGAGGAGGCAGGAAAATATTGTTACGAAGAAGGAGGAAAGGTAGAAAAAGGCTAACAAATTGATGCTTTCGAAGAAGTATAGATTTAAGAATTTTGATTTTGGAAAATTTCAAAAATCATTTAAAATTTCAGATGACATATTTATTTTGATGAAAATTGATCCAGAAAATAATACAAAAAAATTTTCTGTTGTTGTAGACAAGAAAAATATTAAAAAGGCAGTTATAAGAAATAAAATAAAGAGAAAAATTTATGAAATAATTAGATTAAATTTGGATAAAATTCCTATAGGGTATTATTTGATTAAAGTTAGAGAAGATATTTCAAAAGAAAAATTTAAAGATCTAGAAAATAAATTAATAAATTTATTCAAAAATGTTCCAAGCAATTTTTGTAGAGCCGTTAACTAATATATTAAGGTTTTTAAATTTGTATTTTAATGATTTAGGTTTGGCCATTATAGTATTTAGTATATTTTTGAAGATTTTAATATCCCCCTTATCATTTTTACAGTTTAAAGAAGAACTTAAATTAAAAAAAATAAACGAAAAAATAAATAAATTAGCAAAAAAAGAGAAAGACATATTAAAAAAAGCTGAAATAATTTCAAAAATTTATGAAGAAGAAAAGTTTAACCCTATATATAATATGTTGGTTCAATTTTCTACTTTACCATTTTATTTAGCTACTATATTTGTAATTCAAAACTCCTTAAAAACAACTATGACACCATTTTTTTTAAATTTAATAGATTTAACCAAACCAAGTGCTATTTTAAGTTTTATAGTTATAATTTTTCAAATATTTTTTGTTTTTACCCAACCTAAAGAAAGCAGAAAAATACTTTTGTTTATTTCAGGAATTTTAGCAGTAATAATATTCTTTTTTTCTTCAGCTTTTTTGCTTTATTTTTTAGTAATTATTGTTTTAAATTTATTAGAGAGAAAATTATTTAATTTGTACCACATAAAGTTTGGCATCGTTTCTATTGAAGAAGATAACTCCTATAGGAGTTGAAACAGGATTTATTATATCAAAATCTCCATCTAAATCATAATAATCTAACCTCAAATTTTTAGGATCAAAAATAATTAATTTATCTGAAAATGTTTTTTTATAATAATACCAATCATCTATTTTAGAAAAACCTTGATCTTTTGGAACACCGCAAATTAATATTTCTTTAAATGAACATTTTTCTTTTAGAGTCCCAAAGTTAAATTCAATAATTTTATTCCCATTTTTATCAATAATAAAACTTTTCCAGGTATTTTCAATATAACTTACAAAGATCAAGTCTTTTTTATTGGTTAAAGCATTTAATAACATTTTAGGTTCTAATAATTGAATCTTTTCTTTTGTATCTTTTATTAAAAACAATGGGGAATTATAAACCTTTCTAGGATTTTCATAAAAGATAATATTTTGGTCTAAATAATCGAAAACAGGATTGAAAATATAAAGATTTACTACTTTTTTAAGATCACCAACATATTTAGCTAAATAATTTACCTCTCCAGAGCTAATGAATAAATAAAGGTCATCATTCAACCAAAAAGCTGTTTTAGTGTTGATAGGTAATTTTATTAATTTATCTTTAATAGTATCAAGCAACCAAAAATTATAATCTTTAAATAAAACCAATAAATTACTTTTAGAAAAACTTAGATCTTTAATGTTATCTTTTTTGTAAATTTCTTTATAAGTTTTATCCTCTATATTATAAGCTTTAATAACCTTATTATCAGGATCATATCCATAAATATAAGGATAATCAATTTTGGGATAAAGCAGGATAGTATCAATTAATAAAGTAGGCGATTTAATGTTAGCTTTTGTATCGACTTTTGAGGTGGTAGGAACTTCTATTGTTTCGGTTGTTTCTTTTGTTGATGTTTCTTCAGACGGAAATTCTGTTGGTGCACTAGGTTTTTCTTCTCTTTTTAACTCCTCTACCTGTGGTTTTTTAGGGAATAATTCTTTATATAATAAAATCCCAAATCCTACAAGGATAATCAATCCTATAAGTAAAAATAAAATTTTTAAAAATTTGTTCATTTTTTAAATTTTAAATAAATAATTATCCCAAAAATCAAAAAAACTAAAAAAACTATCGCGGTTATTAATGAAATATAAGAAAAACTTTTTTCAGGCAAAATTGGAGTCTGAGTGACTATTTGTAGTTCTTTGATTTCCTTTTGCGGCTTTATTTTCTCTTCAATTTTTTTATAAGGAACAGTAAATCCTTTTTCAAAAACAGTTAAAGGATAATTCGGATTATTTGCTAAAGAACAATCTAAAGGACATAAATTTTCTTCTCCAGCTTCACAAATATTGTTTTCATTACATATTTCTAGATTCTTTAAGGAACTTATAGTTCTATTTTCAACTAAAAGTTTAATTTCACCTATATTCAAATAATTAGGAACTACTACAGCTTCATAATATTTATTTCCAGAAAGATTAAAATTAAATGCTTCTAATAAACTGCCTTTTGTTGAATAAATTTCTAATCTATATTTTCCTTGTGGGCTTCTATAGATAGTTTCTTCGTTTGTGTTAGTAGCATAATCAGTTTTATTTAAAAATACAGTATTTCCTTCTTTGGTTAAAAAAATTATTAAATAAGGATAATTTAAGGTTTCGGAAAAAGTAACATCTCCATCCTCTATGTCTTCTGGTAAGATAGCTAAAATTTCATTACTACTCATTAAAAATTAAAAAGATTGAATACGACCAACCTTACAAACTTTTACATATGTAGTTTTTGCTGTCTGCGCTGCATTTAATGCGTTTTTTCCTATTCCTGCAAATAAATCTAACCAAGCATCTGCACCTTCGCTTTCACCTCCACCAGTATCTGTTACTATCAAATTTGTTTCTTTTAATCTGCAATTTGGATTACCTTCACATTCTAATACTCTAATTACATCACCTTTTTGAAAAACTCCTTGTGATCTATTATGAGCTACTGTTCTTAAAGGAATCAGCGGACCATAAGCACCCCTTAAACTTATAAAACTGCTTTTTGCTTTAATATTCGATTCTAAGTTGTCTGGAGTTGGTAATTCATTTTTAACAGATTCTTTTTGACTGGAACCTTGTGTAAGAATAGGACTACAGTTTTTCGTTCTACCTTCAACATATTTTATCCAAGACCACCGCCAGCCAGATTTACATTTTACTAATGGTTTATCTCCTCGATATCTTCTTAATATATCTTCAGCAGTAGTGTAGTTAATACCTGAAATTTTATTGTTATTTATTAATACTATCCCTTTTCCTTGCAAAGTAACATCACTTAAAAATTCATGTTTAGTTTTTGCTTCATTAATAATAGGTATATAATAGGCTGTCATCCTAACCCTATAAGTAGTTCCTATACAAGTTTTAAAAGCATCTATCTGGGGTAAGTTTTGGATAGTTGGGACCTCAAAAGTATAATTTACTCCATTAATGTTATAAGATGTTGTTGTGTTTACTACTACTAAAGGTACCTCCAAATTTGTTATTTGAAACATAATTAATCTTGCAGAAAAGATATAAGGATTGATCCAATAAAGAATGACACCAGTAATAAAGATGATTCCTAAACCAATTATAGCATTTTTCATTCTATTTTTGCCTTGCATTTTTACATCAGGAATTGTTGATAAAAGATTTTCAAAAGCACCAAACAAAAACATAAAAAATGCAACAACTACAGCTACAGCCACTAAAAGATTATAAATTCCTTGCAAGCATGCCTGGAGATTCGAAGTTGTTCCACAATATTGAGATATGAATTCTGTAATGTACATTATTGCTTAAAGATAATTTTATCTACAGCGAATTCATTTGAATCTAAATTTTTTACATATAATGTTATTTCAGTTTCTTCGTAAATATCAGAAGGATCAATCATTACACTAGAGTAAAGTTTGTTGCCAACTTTCCAAGTATAAGACAAATTATCAGAAGAAAAATTAAATGTTAAAGGGAAAAGAAGTTCGCCAGAATTATAATTTTTAAATGGCAAAATTATGTTTAAATCTTTTAAAAATCTTACAATACTTACAACTGGTTTAGATTTTAAATTAAAACTAAAAGAATATTCTTTAAAAAAACTATTATCATTAGGATAAATTTTTACTTTTCCTGAAAAATTAGGATTTTTAGGAGTAAAGGAAAGGGCAGGTTTATAAGTTTTAAATTCTTCAAAAGTATCAAGATAATTAATTGTCCATTCATAATTTAAATTTTCTAAGCTATATTTTTTATTATTTTCATAAATATAGCCTTCAATCCCTACAAAATAAACACCCCCTTTTCTTTCAAAAGAAAAATATATTGAATCTTTTTCTGCAAAAGCAAAATTAAAAAATAAAATTAATGTTAGAAAAATAAAAACTTTCCTCTTCATATTTAAATTATAAAATATTATTCTTCCTCTTCTTTTTCTCCTTTTATTCTTTTCCTAATTTTCATTAATCTCACTATTCTCCACCTTGAGATAGATCTAGAAATAGTTTTAATTGGTAATATACCCGCTGTTTGAAGTATAGGGAAAAGTGTCACAATTATATCAAAACATACAAAAAAAATATATATCAAACCTTCAATTCTTCCTATAACATTATTTCTGATATAATGCCATATTAAAATAATAAAAATTACACCACCAGGTACCGCAAAGATCAAAGTAATATAAGGTATAATAAATAAAGCATAACCTGTAGCAGTTGATATTAAATTAAGTATCGCTTCTAAAATATCTGCAGTAATTAAAAAAAATCCTGAAATCCACCATAATATTGTAATTCCTAAGCTATCTTCTGCTTCTTCAAATTCTCCCCTTTCTCTTTTTTTTAATTCTTTTTCATATACTTCCGCAATTCTTTTTTTAGCATATTTTAATAATTTTTCTGTTTTTATTCTCATTCTCTAACTTTAGCTGCTTCTTTTATTGCAGATAATTGTTCTAAGCTTGATTTTATTATTTGATCTTCAGCATAAGAAGCTAAAACATATAAAGGAATTCTTTTAAGGCCAGCAATTAAAATCCCCCTTCCTCTTTCTGCCTGAACTAAAAATCTTTTTTCTCCTTCAGATAGTGCAAAAACTTGTCCAACTAAATCTATAGTTGCAGGAGATTGTTTCATTAAAAATACTAAAGCAGAGTTTGTTATAATAGGCTTTCCATAAGGAGAATTCAAAAAATCTTCAGCATCTTGTGTAATAGTTGTAATTCCTAAAAGATACTTTCTGCCTCTTTTTATTGCATTAAGCAAGAAATTCGCTCCAGACTCATTTTTCATAATCCACCAAGCCTCATCAATAATTACAATTCTTCTTTTTCTTATTCTTCTTACTTTATTCATTAAATCATTTAAAACCATATACATTCCAATTGGCCTTAATTCTTCAACTAAATCTCTAAATCCAAAAACAACAATTCTTTTATTAATATCTACATTTGTTGGTTGATTAATAAATCCGCTAAAATTACCTTGAGTAAACGGATACAATTTTTCGGCAATTTCTTTACCCCCTTCAATGCTTAATAAAACTTTTTCAAAATCATTTAAAGTAGGGAAGACCTCTATTTTAGAAAAATCTGAATTTGGCAAAATATTAAAAGAAGCATAAGTTTGATGAATAGCTCTATCCACAATTGTTAGTTCTTCAGCATTGAATTTTTCTCCTATTATTACTTCTAAAAGTCCTATAATATCACTAACTTTTTCTTTATATACGTCTTCAGGGTTTTCTCCTTCTAAAACAGGTGGTAAGTCAAAAGGATTTATATGATATTCTGATCTTAAAGAAATTGGGATGAAAGAACCTCCATAGATTTCAGCTATAGATTGATATTCATTTTCTGGATCAAGAATAATAACATCTTGACCAAGCATTAAATTTCTCATTACTTCTATTTTTGTAGTATAACTTTTTCCTGCTCCTGATCTAGCAATTATTACCATATGGGCATTTTCAAAAGCAAATCTATCCAAAAGAACCAAAGAATTATCTTGTAAATTGATTCCTATTAAAACTCCCTTATCCATAGAAAGTTCTGATGAAATAAAAGGAAAGAAAGAGCTTGCAGCAGAAGAATTCATAGAGTAGTTAACATTTAGATAATCTTTACAAAGAGGTAAATTGGACAAAAAGGCATTTTCTTGCTCCAAAATTACAGGTTTAGCAATTATTAAGCTGCTTTCTAAAAGTTTTATAATTTTATGCTCTCTCACTAATAAATCTTCTTTATTTTCTCCAAAAATAGTTAAATATAAACCTATATTTAAAATTTTTTCAGTTCCTTGGATAATAGCCTCTTTTAGTTCTTCTATGTCTTTGTAAGCAGTTTCTAATCTTGGATCTCTTGGTAATCCCTTTTCTTCAATTTCCCTTAATTGACTTTCTATTCTTAAAGATTGCTTATTTAATTGTTTTAAAAATATACCTGGATCTCTTGGGATAAAAAATATTGAAAGATTAAAAGGTTCAGGCAAAGACAAAATATTTTCCAACCATCCAGCAAACAAAAATCTTGGATAGGTAATAACTATTATGTTTTTACCATATATTTCACCTATTTGAAAATCAGAAATATTAAAAATAGCAGCAGGAGGAGCAATAATGTTTTTTATTTGTTCGAATCCCTTTTTCTCTTCAATAACTGGAACTGCAACTTTGCTATCTTGTTTTTTAAAAAATGGAATTTGAATCTTCATTCTTCTATCATCTGCATTAATTCTTCAAATAATTTTATTGGTGCCATTCCCCATCTAGGATTTGGATTATAAAGTTCATAAAAAAGTTGAATAAGCTCTGGTGTTTTCAATCTTATAGGTTGCAACCCTAAAGCTGATAATTTTTCAGTGATATAAATTACTCTTGTTTCTAATTGCTCTAATTGTTGATAAAATTCCTCTTCTTTTTTATATTCTCTCTTAAATAATCCTCCAATTTTAATTACCTCTGTTTCATAAGGTATAACAATATAAAATAGTTTTTTCATAATTTTGTGAGTTTCTACATAATCTTGGATAAATTTAATATATTCTTCAAGTTGTATTTTGATTAAAGGTTCAGTTTCCTGTTCTAATTTTTCTTTTAAATAATTTATATAACCTTCTATGTAGGCTAATCTCGAAACAACAAAAATTTGAATACTAAAATCCAAACCATCTAATAATTCTTTAAATAAACCTACAACAGCCTCTTTTTCTTGTTCAGAAAGCAGAGAAAAATTAATGCCAGGAACAGCTAAAATTGCCCTTAATCCTCCATCTTCAGTTATTACAACATCATCCCTAATATCCTTTATTTTTATTAAATTGGATGTACTTTTTACCATCTTCTTTTAGGAAACTTTGGAATAGGAAAATTAATATAAGGATCATATGGATTATAACCGTGTTTATGCGCATTATTTATATATTCAGAAAGTGGATTTTCAAAGACTATCTCTTCTTCGGTCTTTTTAGGTTCCTTAATTTTTTCAATTTTCTTTTCTGGAATCTCTTCTTCTAATAATTCTACATATTTTTCAATTGTAGGAACATTCACATATTTAGTTACAATTTTAACCTCTTCTCTCCAAAGATACTTTTTTGAGGAAAATAATACTTGAATTAAATTTGGTAAATATCCTAAAACAGGCTTATTGTTTATTTTCCCCCAACCTAATAAAGCTGCTAAGATAAACGATAAAATAGTCACTAATAATGCAAATATTGTAGGTAATAATTTAAAAGCTCCATATGAAATTAAAAATGCAAAGAAAATCAAAAATAGTTGGGCATAAGTAAAAGAAACAACCCCAAGATATAATTTATCTTCAATATTTATATATTGTGGTACGCTAAACCTCATTAAAATAATTATAAATTAGATAAATCTATAACTCCTTCTTCTTTTTGCTTTTTATCTTCATGTTTTTTAATAATAATAACACTAGCTGAACCAGTTTCTTTAGGCTTAGGTGGCTTCCATGAAATTGTTTGATTTATGTCTATAACTTTTTTAGGAATTTCTGTTTTAATAGGCTGAACCCTAGAAAGATCTATAGCAGATTCCTTTTTTTCTTCTAATTTTTTAATTTCTTCTGTTTTTGGAGGAATAACCTTTTGCAAATTTAATACTTTTGTAGGACTAGGCCTCTCTTTAATTTTTTGAATAATATCAGCTATTTCTTTTGGAGCAGTTTTTATAACTTTTTCTTCTCTTTCTTTTCTTTTTTGACTTATTTGCCAAACAGAATTTACTAAAGGTAAAAATTTATTTTTTATATGGAAAGCTAAGCTACCAGCATCAGCATCATTTAACCCCAGCCTTTCTTTTATTATTTCTTTTAAGTCAGCATTTTCATCAATTAATCTTACTGCTATGTCTTGTAAAAGATAGGTAAATTCTATTTCTTTTTCTTCTCTCAATTCAAACTTTTTTATATATTCATCCAAAAATGAATAAAAATCATCAGAATATAAAAATGATCGAACTTCTAAGGGAGCTTCATATAATGAATCTATGAAAGACCTCATCGGATTTTAAAAATTAATTATAATAAAATTATTTAAAATTATTATAAAATAAACATAGACATAATTAAAAAACATCTATTTATCCACCTTCTTGCGTAGTTGTAGTTGGTTGTTGTGTGCTCCTGGCTTCCAGGTTTTCTACTTGTCTTCTTAAAGCTTCCAATTCAGCCCTTTCTCGTGTACCAGGCGGAGGAACTTTAATTAGGCCTTTTAATTTTGATAAAAGATTCCTGAGATTGATTTTATCTTCATCTTTAAGTTGTCGAACTTGAGGAATTTGAGGAGCAGGAGTAACAGGCTGAACACCAAGAGTTTCTAAAAACTCTTCTGGTTTTTGAATCCATTGATCTAATTTATCTTTGTTATTTTCTATGGTATCTTTGATTTTATCTTCGGGGACACCTAAAACCCTTGCAAGGCTTTGCGCTTCTATATTTACTACCGAACCGAACTGATCCGGCCTAAAAGAAACGGTAGTTTTCACTACCCCTAAAGACGATTTAGTTGCGTCAATTTGTTCTTGGCTATATTTTGGTTGAGGCTGCGTAGACGCTAGTCGTTGATTTACCTCATCTAAAAACTTCTCAAATCCTTGTTCGGTACTCCATTCGTGTAATTTTTCATCTAATGTACCCTGTAAAAAGTATTCCGTAAAAATATCCATAACAATTTGTTCATCAATACCTAATTGCTTAGCAATCTCATTTGCACCTTCTCTAGCCGTCCTGTAAGATAACGAACCAGCAATTCTACCAATATTAGCTCTAATAATATCTCCTCTCCCCATATTTTGTAGCTCTCTTAAATTTCGCAAATTACCCCAAAAAGATCTTGAAGCCTCTCTTGGTATATAATCAGGAAGCAAATTAGTAATAAGCTGCCTCCTTTCTTCCTCTTTTGTAACCCCAGCATTAGTTAATACCTTATTTAAATGACCTAAATCTGCTGTTCTCCAGTTTAATTCCTGTGCTAAACCAGCTAAAGCAGATGCTCTTTCTTCTATAGTTTGAGCAGTTGCTAGTCTTGTTAATTGGCATCTTAATTTTCTTCCGCATAGGTTTTTTAACACTCCTGTTTTAGCTAATTGTTGTAAGTTTAAATTGGCAGCAATTTGAAGAAGTTCATCTTCATCTTTCTCGTTTTCTGCTAATTTTGCTATTTCTTTTTGTAATGCTGCTGGATATCTTTGTATTGTTTGTGCAATTTCTTCAGGGCTTTTATCTTTAATTTGTTCCCAAATTGCCTTAGCTTGGGCTTCTATATCCTTCTTTACAGGTTTTCTTAAACCTTCACCTAAATCTTTAACTCTTGCACCTAAACTTCTAAAAACACCAAATCTAGACATAGCTAATGTATCTCCTAATTTTTCTAAGCCTGATCCTAATTTATCTAAAGCAGGTTTACCTGCAACTTCTTTACCAGCCCATAATAAAGCTCCTCCTATAACAGAACCCCATAGCCATTTTCCAAATCTATAACCATAATCTGCTGCTCTACCACCCCAAGTTAAAGCTACAACTACAACAAAACAGAAATATAAAGCTATAAAAATTGATCTAATAACAATGGCTATTATTAAGGCAGCATCACCTGTTAAAGTACCAAATGGCCTTGTTGTAACAGGGTTTAAGAAAAGTTCTTGTATTTTTACCTCATTAAAACTCCCTTGTGTTGCTATTAAAGCTATTCCTATCAAAATTAAAGGAATCAAAATTAAAATATTAACGTTCCAAGTAAAAAACATTTTCCACCATTCATCCCACTTGCTTTTGTACCAAGGAGTAGTGTAAGCAACACAAGCTAAAGGTAATACTCCTACCAAAAAAGATAATATTAAAAATCTACCTATGGCTATACCAGCAAACATAAACATTATTATTGAGTAAATAGCATTTAAGAAAATACCGAGTAGACGCCCTGAAATATTAATAGCTACTTGTACATTATGAACCGATCCAGCACCTGCACCTTGTTCTTGAACTTGTTGAGCTATCCTTGGACTTAATTCATTAACTATTTTATTAGCTACCTCTGTTGGAGGAACTATTGATAAAGCTGCATATAATAAACTACCAAATTGTGAGTCCTTTTCTCCGCCTAAATTTGCTGACTGAAGTATTCCTATCTGTAAATACCAAATTGCCATAAAAATTTCTTTAGCTAATACAAAAGTGAAATTAATTAAAAATGCTATTAATAAAAGACCTAAAAGCAATCTTCTTGCTGCATCTTCTCTATTTAATATCCACTCAAATCCTGCAATTAAAGCTAAAAATACTATCACAACATAGGCTATATTTTTAAAAAATTCCCATAAAATAGAAGCAGCTCCATAGTCTGCAAAAGGATTTAAAGATATAAAAACATTAATAAGTGTAGCGGCTAATTGAGATAAGGTCCTAAAGAAGAAATCAGTTATAGGTAAAACAATATAAGCAATAAGGTTCAGTATATCAAGCGCAAAAGCAACTAGGCCTCCTCGAAACCAATACCATAAAATTCCACCAGCTGCTACTCCAGCTAAAAGTAAAGGAACCCAACCTATACCTTTATTTTTAAAATGCCCCTTCCTCATTTTATGTAAATTTTCTTTGGTTTAAATATGTTAAATACATTAAATATGCTGGCAATTAAATTTTTTGTAATATCAAAAGCTCTTCTAATTAAACTAAATTTAGTTTCTTTTTGTATTTTGTAAGATTCTGTTTCGGGTTCTGTTTCAGATTCAGGTAAAGATGTAGTAGCTTCAGGAGGAGCTGATTTTAATTCCTCTTCTATATCTTTTAATAAATTGTTATATTCTTGGCATAAATTATAATTACTATCCATTATATTATTTATTTTTTCTACATTATTTTCTAAACTTGAATAAAGAGCATTAATTTCTTCACTAGATAGTTTTGATAAAAGTTCATCCAATGCTTTATTTTGTTCCTCTTCTAATTGTTTATTTAGATCCAAGAGCCTTTGCTTTAATTCTCCATACCTAATAATATCTGAATCTTGCTCAGTATACATTTTAATTATTATGTTTAATATTTCTTTATATAAAGAAGATAATTTTTTAATATGTTCTAAGGCCTCTCCAGTGTTCAATGATACACTGCTGCCTCTTCCTGATGAATATGTGAAATTAAAATCATACAATAAAGTACCAGCAGGCGTAGTGTTATTTTTAGTGAAATCAATTAGATATGTTGAAAACTTTTCTAATTTATCGAAGTAAGGTATTAATACATTTTTAATCTCGTTTACAAATTCTTGTTTTCTATTTATGTCTATATTTACTGAAACAAGGTTAGATATATGAGTATTTAAAGAATTCATAAAAGAATTAGAATTAATTGATGTTTCATCTTGACCATATAAGGAGTATAAAATAATTAATAAATCATGAGCTATAAGATAAGTTGAAACATAACGGTTTTCATAACCGTGGTATAGTTTAAAAGGTCGATCGTATATAAGATCAGCTTGACTTTCGTCGTATCTTCTCTTTATCCATTGATAATTTAAATCATTAACACCCATCAAATGAGTAGAATAGAAATTCTTATGAAATGTTAAGTTTATCTTGTTACCCAAAGTAGGATATGTTGAATTATAATTACAAACCCCACCTGCTCTGGAACCCTCATAACCCTGAGGTTCATCATAATAGAATATATAATCCCGAGGGAAAGGTTCACACCTGTAGGACTTTTTTATCAATAAACTCATATTAGGATAATTTGAGAAAAATGTTGTAAGTTTAGAATTGAACCCAAGATTATAAGCTTCTGATAGCAAAGAATTAACCCTTTGAGTATTTTCTTTAAAGCGATTCTCTAAATTTTCTATTTCTTTAGTAATTGCGTCTCTTTCTTTTTGAAGTTCAGTTATTGTAGTAGTATTTAATTGAAGTCCAATTAGTTGATTTATAGTAGATGAAGAATTTGAAAAGTTATTATTAATATCATCTAATTCCTTTTTGTTAGCATCTATTTGTTGGGCGATATTATATAATTCTATTAATTTATTTTCAGAAATATTTAAATTATTGATTTCAATATAATCAATTAGAGCTGTCGTTGTATTATAAAAATTATCTGTTTCAGAAACTACTCTTTGGAAAGGAGGTAAAATTTTACTTAATCTTAAACTTAAATCTTTAACATCATTTTTTACAATTTCTCCAATTGTTTGTTTTTGAGATTCTAATGTCTGTCTGCATATTTGACTAACACCTCTTACTCCTACAGATTCAGTCTTATCACAAATTTTTTTAATTCTATCTTCTTCGTAGGCTTTAGTTATGTCCGTAACAACTTCACTTTTGGTTTTTCTGCTTTCTAAACTAGCAAAGCCTTTATCTAATATTTTGAATAGTTTAGTTGAAAGCCAGGATCTTATAAATGCAACTAACGTATTCGCGGCCCTTTCTTGGGATTTAAAGAATTCTAAAGGGGATGTTAAAATTTGTTCTTTTAACCTTTCATAATCAGAAGGAGCAGATATTGTAGGTCCAGGTATTAAACATCTAGGATCTTCTCCGGTTATATCTTTTTGTTGAGAAATCAGCTGATTAATGCTTTGCAACCTTCCATCTAATTCCTGAACTCTTTGTGTGTCGCCCTTTTCCATAGCTTGATCTAATTGTCTCATAACCTCTTCTCTTTCTACTTCAGCCCATGTTTTTAGACATTCAGTTTTAGGTTTAAATGTAAATCCGCCTGGTTGTTGAAATTGTATACCCAACCTTTCTTTTTCTTTTTCTAATTCAGCATTAATGATTGCAAGATCTCGAGAGATTAAATAAGAACAATTTCTAAGGTTAATTTCTGTGTTGATTTTTTCAATAAAGGGAAAGAAAATTTTTCCATAAGATCCAAAATCTTGTGAAGGATAAAATTGCGCTAAAAGATTTTTTGGATTTATTAAACTAAAAATATTAGCAAAAACATTACGTGGCTTAGCCTCAATTTTTGTTATTAAATTTTTGGGTTTAGTATTAAAAGCAGCATAAACAGATCCCCCTTCGCCCCAACTTGATAAAGCTTCTTCATAAATTGGTTCTTCTACTCCTAAATTTTCGTAAACTAACCTTTCTTCTTCTGGCTCACAAGATCTTTTTCCTAATATATTTAATTCTTGTAGCTTCATAAAAGCATTAACATACTTTATCAATTTATTAGCATTTTCAGATTGGGATGCTAAATTTACCCCAATTAAAGAATTATTTTTTAAAATACTCACAAAGCACCATTTAAAATCATCCGGTATACAAGGTAAGTTTTTGTATTTATTCAGTACCCTATTTATAGCTTTTTGTTGAGCTAAAAACAATCTGAAATTTCTATAAAGATTTATATCAGAAATATAGTTTTTTAGAATCTTGCCGTAGATAAGATCATTGACCTTATTAATTAATTTAAATTTGAAGTATTCTAAAGCGTCTTTTATTGAAAGTTGGATAGAAGCCTTAATTGATGCTAAAACATTTTTAGTAGATTCTTTTATTGAATTTCTAATATCAGCATTTACTTCCGATGCTCCTACTGGAACCTTACCGAAAAGAGACCTTAGGATTTGATTAGCTAAATCAGTTAATAAACTTCCTATAAATTCCTTAAGAAGGCTTTCTAAGAATGATGAAGCTGAGCTAGGTTCACTTAATCCAGAAAAATTTTCAAATTCACTTATATATTCAACCGTTTCTGTAGCAGTTTCAAATTCCTCTGTTCTTATATACTCAGGAATTTTACACTGAAGATAGTAAGAGGAAAAATCTATTTGATTATTTTGTGCTAAAACAAAATTTATTCTTAAATTTACTGTTAATATACTTATTATAATTAAAATTACACTTATTTTTTTCATAATTTTTCAATTAATTTTTCTTGCAAGGTTGTTAATTCATTTAAAATTGTTATTAGTATATAGGCATATTCAGAATCATCAGTTAAGCCAAGATTTTTTAGAGAATAACCAATTCCTGAAAGCAAAATAGTTTGTGCTTTATGAAAATCATAATATTCTTTAGGAACCTCTATTTTAGAAAAATCATTTGTAATAGATAAAATAAGTTCACCTGAATTTTTTAAAGATTCTTTATCATTAAAATCTATTTGAATAAATTTCATTTTGTTTAAAGTATCTTTTATTTCAT
>Ga0080007_1066210_pt1 | contig 28671 bp, 27 predicted proteins | sample OctOCTMetagenome_FD_69210 | JGI IMG/M metagenome (GOLD analysis project Ga0080007, IMG submission 69210) | Hot spring and microbial mat streamer communities from Octopus Spring Streamers, Yellowstone National Park, USA - OCT_B (SPADES... | ecosystem: Environmental > Aquatic > Thermal springs >...
AGATTGAAAAGATAAGAGCGGAAGTTGAAAAATCTAAAACAGAAACTCAATATCATATTGCCAAATCCGAAAGTAGAATTATAAAATTTATTTTAGCATCTTCCATTATTCAAACAATTTTTATTATCTCAGCAGTCCTAACGATTATCTTTAAGGCAAAGCCTTAATTTCAGGGTGGACAAAGCTTTAAAATTTTAGTTATGTTAATTTTTATCTTTAATGATTATCCTTTTGAAATTGAAAAATCCATCGTAAATTGGCCAGTTTCACCCTGCTTTCTAAATCAGGAAGTATCCTTAGATAAGGAAAATAATAATATCATTATTGGTTTTATAAGTGAGGATGAAAATGCCTTTAATTACAAAAATGTTATAAGAATTTCTTATGATAATGGAGAATCGTTTTTAGGAGATTTTGAAATGACTTTTTGGACAAATTACTGTTATGTTGGAGACCCTGTTGTCGCTGTAAAAAATAATATATTTTTTCATTCAGGCGTAATTTATTGTAGAGATGATAATAACAATCTTTATGGTGAAATATATTTTTGCTCTTGCTCAAATAATTGCCACTCAAAGCTTAATTGGAATTGTAAAATTTTAGATAATGATGATTGGCAGTTCTTCAAAGATAAACCTTGGATTTATATTTATAATAATAAAATTATTTTGGTTTTTACAACTGATAAGTTTTCAGGCTACCCAAGAATTGTTGGATATTCAAGTTCAAATAATGGTAATAGTTTTAGTAATGTTTTTGCTCTAAATGTCCCATCAACTTATGCTTACATTTCAGATGATAAATTTGGAAATTTGTTTATTTCTTATAATGATTTTTCACAAAGTAATAAAATTGGTTTTGGTATTTTAAAATCCTCGGATGGTCAAAGTTTTACCGATTTAGGAGCAGTTTATTTTAATTATTCATCTACAATTTGCCCTGATTTTAAGAGACCTGCTAAAATCTCAAATCACATCACTTGTTATAATAACAAGTGCGCTATTGCTTATTTAGATGATAATTGTTTTTTAAAAGTTTTAACTTGGCAAAATAATAATTTCAATTATTATAGTGTTTATAATCAGCAATCAGTTTTGCCGATTATAGCAAGTTTTAATAATCATCTTTATATTATTTTTCAATCTATTACTGGAAATACTATTAGCAGTTGTCCATTTATTGGTCCAATTAAGGAATGGGCTACATTTTGGACACATTCAAGTGATTGGGGGCAAACTTGGTCAAGTGTAAGTAGGGTAAGTTCCACAAATTATGGATTTTCGGAAAATCCTAGTGGTCATGATTATTTGGGCTTAGTAGTTGATAATGGTTATCTTTATACTGCTTGGGGAAACGATTTTAGGAATAATGAAGGCGCAAAAATTTACTTCACTAAAACGCAATTTAGTAATTTATACGAAGTAAAAGATGAAAACTATAAAGTTTATTCTATTGATGGTCGTTTTTTAGGTTTTTACCACAAAAATAAGAAATTAAAAAATGGCATTTATATTTTAAAATCAAAAAGTGTAAATAAAGTTTTAGTGGTGAAGTAGAAAGGGTATGCCTTCAACAAGTTATAAAAAATTTTTTGAAACTATTGATTTAATGGGGTGATTTATAAGTGGTAGGCTTTATTTTAGGGCAGGTAAGAAAAATATACAAATAATTATATTTTTAGAATTACTATACAGGGCATAATTTCAACGCCTTTAAAATTTAAATCTTGATCTATCTCTGGCTTCAGAGGAAAAAAAGAGTTTCTATTTCATTGTGATTAAAGAGACAAAATGTAGGAAAAAAGTGACAAATTTTTAGAGTTTATTTTAAGGAAAAGAATCCCATTTCCAAAGCCTAAAAAGTGAAAAAATTTTTCATATGAATACTTTGCCTTCAAGACAAAAAATATGGTTTTTTAAAGCCAATAAATTTATAAATCACTTTACAACAACTTTAACATTTTCCTTTCCAATTTCTACAACATAAACACCTTCTTTAACTTTGATTTTTCTTTTACCTTCAAAAAATTCATTATAAATAGCCTTTCCTGAAATATCATAAATTGATACTTTTTCTCTTTTATTTAATTCAATGTGAATATAACCCTTATCATCTGTTAAGGATATGCTATATCCTTCATCAGCATTTGGGCTATTTATAACTTTACAAAAAGTTAAATTAAAAACTATAAAAATCATATCTTTAATCTCCTTTTAATGGGGGGCATAAAAGCCCCCATAGAATTATTTGACAATTGCTCTATAAGATTTACCTTCATAATTTATAATATAAACACCAGGCTTTAAATGTCTTATATTGAAGTTTCCATTTGAATTAACATAACCTAAAATTGAGCCATCTACTGAATATATTCTATATATACCCTTTTCAGTGAGAATTAACTTTCCATTTTGATAAATAAATGGAGGTTTATTAGATACAATGCCCTTATTTTCAGAAAAGCTAACAGTATATTGACCATTTTGATTTACATAGATATTAGATTGACCAACAGGATTATTATCTCCAACCTTATACAAGAAAAATCCTCCTGTATATCTTCCATAATATGTCCTTTGAGGTGTGCTTTGTTTTAACTTCAATATATTGACAACAACTGGAAAGCTGTCAGTTCCGCCAGGTGGTATCGTCTTTACACCACTTACCGCAACAGCAGTATCCATTATATCAAGCTCCTTATAAATAACTATATTAGCACCATTTACAATATTAAATACCTGGATTAAAAGTTCATCATTATCCCAGAGATTTACACTATCTCCAAGTTTATAAAATGGGCTTCCAAACATATGAATAGCTGTGATAACACCAGCCAATCCCGGATCCAAAGTTAATCCAATTTCTTTAACTCTTGTTTGTCCATTATAATCATAGAACTGGGTGTATAATCTGCTTCTGTATACATCAATAATGTCTTTTCTTACACCATATATGTCAATTCTATTTGCTGATAAGGTTAGCTTTAAGGTATCAAGTGCTGATGCCGAGCCATCATCAAGGAAATTAACCCAATAATTATAAGCATTATAACCTCCTGGATTATCAGAAGGTATAGGATCACCAAGCTTTAAGAAAGCAGTCCATCCATGCGTGCATACAGAGATTCTATTAAAATTCTGATTCTTTAAGACATAGTCATATGGAATATTCAAGCATCCACTAACTGACATTGTAGAGCCACCCCCAAAATTGAAAGTATCAGCTATATATTTACCATATGGAATACCAGCACGTTCTATATAGACATCAACAGGTGTACTGCCGTTATTCTTTACCCTTATCCAAACAGTATAGGTTGGTGGGACAAGTGCCCCACTATCTATGTTTATAGTTATGGCGGTGTCTAACACCGCGATCTGGCTTATGAGAGTTAGCACCATCATTTTGCACCTCCTTCTGATTGAAAGTTTCAAGTACATTAGTGGCAAATTTCAAGCTTCCAAAAATAACGATTTTAAGCAATTTCCAAGCGTATATTTTCATTTTTACACAATCTCGGAATAAAATTTTATCTTTTTTAAATAATGCTCAATTTCCTTTCTTAATTCTTCAATATAGCTTGACCTTATATACTCTTTATTTGAGAACATTAAGCCTTTGAAAATTTTTTTAATTCTTTCAAGAGCATTTCTCAACTCATCTTTATTTCTTGTTGTTTCAATAATTCTATAAATTGTTAAAAATTCATCATAATCACAATAAACAATAGCTGATAAAATAACTTCATTTTTTCTTATTGATAGTGAAGATTTAAAAAATTTTCTTAAATACCTTAAAGTGCTTTTGTTAAAGAGGTATGAGGGAAGTTGTTTTCTTCTCAAAATTTTTATAATAGAAGCACTAACTTCATTATCCCTTAATTTATAAGTCTTATTTCCAATATAAAGAATTGGCTCTTCCCTTAAAATAAATAACTTAATGAATGGTTTCTTTGAGTAGTTTATAACATCTGAAAATTCTTCATATTTCTTTAATTTTTTTAGATTCTTAGGAAGCAATATAGAGCAAACTTTCAAAAAATGAATACTCCAATTGTTCCTTGCTAATTCAATAGCCTTATTTATTCTACCCTCTATCCAATACTTTAAAATTGATTGATTAATTGTTGTTGGTTCTAAATAAGAGCTATCCTCATAATAAAATGCTTTTGTAATTAATAACTCTGGATAGCTTTGGTAATTCATAACATTCTTCAAAAATTCCTTTGATTTTTCATCATCAAAGAGCATTTTATGATATATAGAAAGGAAAATATAAAATCTTGCGAAAAATAATGGTATTTCTTTAACATTTTCAACCCTTTCCATATTTTTTATTATTTCAATAGCTTGATTATGATTTGAAAGCATTAAATACGAAAACGCTTTTAAAAATTGATAATTTAAATTTGATAATTTTATAGAGAATTGATAATCAGTTTTAATAATTTCCTTATAATTTCCTTTTGAAAATTCAATAATTAGTCTTGCTTCTTTTATATGCTCTAAATTGTCATCCAAATTCTTTATAAATTCATAAGCTTTCTTATAATTCCCATACTGAATATAAAGATAAAATAATGACATTTTGGCAATGGTCTTGTATTCTTCATTTAGCAATTTCAATAACTTATTCATTTCCTTAATTGCCTTATTAAATAAGCCTTTATCAAGAATTTTTAAACTACTCAAAGCAGCCTGCTTATTCAACTCAAATAGCAGTATTTTAGGCAATATATTTTTAACTTTATCGTAAATCTCATAATAAATTTCTCTTACTTCAATAAAGTCCTCTTTCAAAGAGCAAAAGTTATTTATAGCGATAGTTTTATAAAGCAAAATCAAATAATATGTTAAAATTTTATTTTCATCTTTATATTTCTTGGAATAAAATTCAAAGTTTTTAAATGTTTCTTTCGTCGGGTTAAAGTAAAAATCAATTATAAGTTTTTGAGGCAAAACCCAATCCTTCACATTTTTTATATCTATCTCTTTAAATGGTCTTAAATTATGTATGAAACTATCCTTAATGTAATTATTAAAAATTTCCGTTAACTCATCAATTCTTTTCTCCTCATAAAGCTTAAAAATAATTTCTATTTCATCACTACTAAAAAGCTCGTTCCTTTTAATCATTTTTAAAAACTTCAAAACTTTACTTTCCTTAATGCCTGTCATTTTGGAAATAATTTTCACATCAAAAATGAAATTTCTATTTATAAAATCGTAAAATTTTTCAAATTCTTCATCTAATTTTTCAATAAAACCATTCTTTTGAATATTATCAATAATCCAAATTGGAACATTAAATTTTTTAGAAATTTCTTCTTTTGAAAAACCACTATTAATATGCTCATATATTTCAAAACTTAATTTATTCAAATTTCCAAAATTTTAAAGTATTGAAAAAAGTGCTTTAAAATTTCAGGACTTTGATAGCTCTCATTTATCCAAAAGATGATTTTTATGCGGAAGATATAGCGACAAGGATAGGTCTAAATGTTGAAAATGTTTATGTTGTTCCTAAAAGAGTTAGAAAGGAAGAAATAGTTTTTAAAAAGTTGGAAAAAGTTAAATATGCTTTCTTAATTGTTTTTGACCCTTGGATTAAGTTAGATATAACAACAAAAAAGGATATCCAATTTTTAATAAAAAATAGTAAAACAAAAAAAATATACGCTATTGTGCCTGAAAACTTCACACTAGATATAAATTCTGAGAAAATTGATTTAAAAACATATAAGGTTGGTAATTTAGATGATTTGAAAGAAAAAATTGAAAAAATTATTCACTCAATAAAAGAAAAAGAATTTCAAGAAAATAAACAAAATTCTGACTTAATTGTAGTTTTAGGACTTATCTTGCTCTTTATTCTTCTGCTTACTTCCAGAAAGAAATAATTGAGTATTTTAATCCTTGATACAAATATACTTATAATGCTTCTAAGGTTTAAATTATCAGAGAACTATAACAAAACAACTCTTAGATATTTTTTAGGAAATATCATTAACGCAACCAGGTGTAAGGAAGTTTGGATACCAAGAAGTGTAAAAAAAGAATTTTTAGTAAAGGCAAAAAGAGAAAGAAGAAAAAGAATAAAATTTATACACTTCTTAAAAAACATTTTTCAAGACTTTGACATTAAATTAAAAACTTGCCCTATTTACGATATAAATAGAATAATTAAAATCGCTAAAAGATATAATTTAGACCTTGGAGAATCAGATGCTTTAAATCAAGCATTTGTTTTAATAGAAAATCGTTTTAGGCTTAGAAACAGACATTTGCGTATTGGAAAAATAATATTTCTGACTAATGATAAAAATGTTGGGAATGTAAGGGTAGAAAGCTTGGAAATACTGCCTTGCTCTATAAAAATGTTGTGAAAATCATGCTTTAAAATTTTACTATGATTGACAAACACTTTAAAGAGCAGTATGAAAAATGGTCTGAAAAAAGAAAGCAATTTCAAGATGTTTCTCGTCCTTCATATAGGACTATATCAGGCATAGAAATAAAGGACTTATATACACCTGACGATATAAAGAACTTAGATTATCTGAGAGATTTGGGATTCCCTGGTGAATATCCATACACAAGAGGTGTTTATTATAATATGTACAGAGGAAAAATTTGGACCATGAGAATGTTTGCAGGATTTGGAAGAGCAAAAGACACTAATGAAAGATTTAAATTTTTAATTAAGCAAGGTCAAACAGGACTTTCTACTGCTTTTGATATGCCCACACTTATGGGTTATGATTCTGATGACCCAAGAAGTGAAGGAGAAGTAGGAAGAGAAGGTGTAGCAATAGATACATTAGCAGATTTTGAAGTTCTATTTGATGGAATAGACCTTGGGGAAGTTTCAACTTCATTCACAATAAATGCTCCTGCTATATTCATATATGCCTTATATGTAGCATTGGCAGAAAAGAAAGGTGTTCCTTTACATAAAATTAGAGGAACATTACAAAACGATATATTAAAAGAATATCATGCTCAAAATGAATTTGTATTTCCACCAGAACCTTCAATAAAATTAATTGTTGATATAATGGAATTTTCAAGCCAACATACACCTAAATTTAATACAATTTCAGTTTCAGGTTATCACATAAGAGAAGCAGGTTCTACTGCTGTTCAAGAATTAGCATTTACATTAGCAGATGGATTTGCTTATGTAGAAGCAGGCATAAGGAGAGGTCTTGATGTAGATACATTTGCTCCAAGAATATCATTTTTCTTTAATGCTCATATAGATTTCTTTGAAGAAATTGCTAAATTTAGAGCAGCAAGGAGAATTTGGGCAAGAGAAATGAAAAATAGATACAAAGCGAAAAATCCTGAAAGTTTAAGATTAAGATTTCATACTCAAACTGCTGGATGCTCATTAACAGCACAACAACCATTAAATAATATCATAAGAACAACAATTGAAGCATTAGCAGCAGTTCTTGGAGGAACTCAAAGCCTACATACTAATTCTTATGATGAAGCTCTTCAACTCCCAAGTGAAGAAGCAGTTACGATTGCTTTAAGAACACAACAAATTATTGCTTATGAAACAGGCGTTATTAATACAATTGACCCATTAGCTGGAAGTTATTTTGTAGAAGCATTAACAAATGAAATAGAAAGACAAGCATATGAATACTTTAATAAAATTTTAGAAATGGGCAACGGCTCATTTTTAGATGGCGTTATAAATGCTGTTTATAATGGTTATATTAAGAAGGAGATAGCAGATGCAGCTTATGAATTCCAAAAGAGAGTGGAAGAAAAAGACTTTATTATTGTTGGAGTTAATGAATTTATAGATGAAAATGAAGTTATAGAGCCTCCTAAATTTAAAATTGACCCTAAGATTGAAATTGAGCAAAGGGAATTTTTAAAGGAAATTAAAGAAAAAAGAGATAATATCCTTGTAAGGCAAAAACTTGAAGCATTAAAATTAGCAGCAGAAAGAGGTGATAATCTCGTTCCATATGTAATAGATGCAGTAAAAGTTTATGCAACAGAGCAGGAAATTATGGAAACTTTGAAAAGTGTTTATGGAACATTTAAAGAAGTTGTTGTAATTTAAAATGTTATAAAGACCACTTATTTGAAAGTCATAACATAATCGCAAGCAATTTTTAACTTTTCTAAATTTGGAAGATAATCCTCTTCAAGAATTGATGGTGGATAAGGAATATCCATAGAACAAACTTTTAAAATGGGAGCATAAAGAAATTCTATAATATTTTCAGATATTCTTGAAGATATTTCACTTGCAACAGACATCGTTTTATGAGTTTCTGATATAATAACTACCCTACCTGTTTTCTTAACACTTTGAAAAATTAAATCCTCATCTAAGGGGGAAAGTGTTCTTAAATCTATAATTTCAACATCATAATTTGAAATTTTAGCATATTCCTTCGCTAAAATCACACCCCATCCATAACTAATAATTGTTAAATCAGAGCCTTCCTTTATAATTTTTGCCTTACCAATAGGAACTTTATAATAATCTTCTGGCACTTCCATTTTTTCATATCTATACAATTTAATATGCTCTAAAAAAATTATAGGATTTCCATCTTCAATAGCACTTATCAAAAGACCTTTGGCATCATAAGGATTTGAAGGATATAAAACTTTAAGTCCAGGTGTGGCTAATAAATAACTTTCTATACTTTCAGAATGAAGTTCAGGTGTTTTAACACCACCTCCATTTGGCATTCTTATAATAACATTCATCCTAAATTTACCATGACTTCTAAATTGCCATCTACTTAAATGCGAAATTATTTGATTAAATGCTAAATATGAAAAGCCAGAAAATTGAATTTCACAAATAGGCTTATATCCACCCATAGCTAAACCTATTGCCATTCCAACAATCCCAGCCTCACTAATTGGTGTATCAAATACTCTCTCCTTTCCAAATTCATCCATTAAGCCCTCTGTAATTAAAAAAACCCCACCCGCTCTTCCAACATCTTCTCCAAAAACTACTACTTTACTATCATTTCTTAAAATAATTCTTAAAGCATTATTTATTGCTTGTGCCATATTCATTTGAGCCATTTGAAAAATTTTAAAGGATATAAAGCAAAGCTTTAAAATTTCTTTATGACTGAAAGAGAAAAGGAAGTAATCGCTACAAAAAGAGACATAAAAATTTTATATTACAAAATTAAATTAAAAATTACTCAATTGGAAAGTAGGACCAACGAAAGGGTTAGTCAATTAGAAAATAACACAAAATTAGAAATAGAGAAAACAAATGAAAGAATTATTCAACTTGAAAATAGCACTAAATTAGAAATTGAGAAGTTGAGAACAGAATTTAGTGAGAGAATTACTCAATTGGAAAACAATACAAAGTTAGAAATAGAAAAATTAAGAGCAGAAACGAATGAAAGAATTAACCAACTTGAAAATAATACAAAATTAGAAATTGAAAAATTAAGAATAGAATTTAACAAAAGGATTACTCAATTAGAAAACAATACTAAATTAGAGATAGAAAAATTGAAAGCGGAATCAAATGAAAGAATTACTCAACTTGAAAATAATACAAAATTAGAAATTGAAAAGATAAGAGCAGAAACTCAATATCATATTGCTAAATCAGAAAGTAGAATTATAAAATTTATTTTGGCATCTTCTATTATTCAAACAATTTTCATTATCTCAGCAGTTTTGGGCATTATCTATTTCAAAAAATTATAAGCTCTTTCCTATTTCAATATCAACTTTTAAAGGAACTTTTAAATTTAAAACATTTTCCATAATTTCTTTAATTTCTTTACTATAAGTTTCTACTTTATCCTCCTCAACTTCAAAAACAAGCTCATCGTGAATTTGTAAAACAATGTTATATTTATTTGTTTTAATCATAGCAATTTTAATAATATCACTTGCTGAGCCTTGAACAGGTGTGTTTATACATATTCTTTCCCAAGCTTCTCTAATAACTTTATTTTGACTATTTATGCCAATTTTTGGAATAATTCTTCTTCTATTTAAAATTGTTTTTACAAATCCATTTTCCTTAGCAAATGTTTTTGTTTCTTCAATCCACCTCTTAACACCTTTATAATAATTAAAATAATTTTCTATAAATTGCTTTGCTAAACTTTCATCTATATTTAACTGCTTACTCAATCCATAAGGACTAATTCCATAAATAATAGCAAAATTTATAGTTTTTCCTACTCTTCTCTCTTCCTCGCTAATTTCATCTTTTTGGAAAATTATTCTTGAAGTTGCTATATGAACATCAAAATCATTTAAAAACGCATAAATTAAATTCTCATCTTCACTTAGATGTGCTAAAATTCTAAGTTCAATTTGTGAATAATCTGCTTTTATAAACATTTTACCTTCATCGGAGATAAAAGCTTTTCTAATTTTTTTACCAAGTTCAGACTTTATAGGAATTGTTTGAATGTTTGGATTGAAAGCAGAAATTCTACCTGTTGATGTTCCTCTTTGATTATACTGCGGATAAATTCTTTTCGTTATAGGATTAACAAGTGATAATATACTATCTATATAAGTTGTTTTAAGTTTAAATAATTCTCTGTATTCTAATATCTTTTTAGCAATTGGATGAATTTTAGAAAGCTCTAATAATGTTTCAATATCCGTTGAATAGCCAGTTTTTGTTTTTTTTATGGGTTTTAATTTTAATCTATTAAATAAAATTTCTGATAATTGTTTTGGTGAGTTTATATTAAATTTAATTCCTGCTAATTCATATATTTGCTTTTCAATTTCTCTTAAATTTAATTCAAAATCCTTTTTAAGATTTATTAAGTAATCAACATCAACTTTTATACCATTCTTTTCTATATCACAAATAACTTTTGAGACGGGTATTTCAATTTCTTTAAGAAGTTTTTCCATTTCCAAATTTTTAAGCTCCTTTTCCAATTCATCCTTTAAAATATAAACCGCTCTCAATTTTTGAGCGATAATTTGCTCTTTATCTAAAAAACTAATTTTTTGTCCAAGATATTTTAGAAGAATATATTCAATTGGCTCAATTGTGCTTTTATTTGAAGCAAATTCAGGGTCTATTAAATAATCTGCTAAAATTAAATCAAAATCAATAAATTTAGCATTATTTTTAAATAAGCTTTTACTATCAAATGCTATAATTCTCTTTTCTAAATCCTCAGTTTTTAATACTCTTTTATAAACAATTCCATCCTTAAATTTATAAACGAAATTATTATAAATTTCTACAATATCAAAATCATTTATTTCAAAATCACCATTAATAATATCAACCTTTGGAGCATTTTCAGAAAATTCCTCCATAAACTTATAAAATTCCAAATATCTTAAAATGCTAAATAATTTCAATCTATCAGGATCTTTTATTTTAAGCTCTTCTTCATTTATTTGAATATCCAAAATTTTCAATTTGAATAATTCATCCCTTCTTTTAACAATTTCATCTTTATATTTTACTATTTCAACATAAATTTTTGGTGGTAAATTATCTAAATTTTCAACTAAATTTTCAAGATTTCCAAATTTATTTATTAGCTCAATAGCAGTTTTTGGTCCAATTCCTTTAATGCCTTCTATATTATCAGAAACATCTCCAACTAAGGTTAAATAGTCAGGTAAAAATTTTGGCTCAACGCCAAATTTTTCAAAAACTTTATTTTTATCATACAAAATTCCACTTCTTGTATCATATAAAAAAACATTATTTTCAATAAGTTGTAATAAATCTTTATCGGAGCTAATTATATAAATTTTATCAAAAGAGCTTTTTAGCTTATAAACAATTGTTGCAATAATGTCATCAGCTTCATATCCCTCAATTTCAAAAATTTTATAATTTAAAGCATTTACAATTTGCTTAATTCTATAAATACTTAAACTTAACTCATCAGGCATTTTTGGTCTTTGAATTTTATATTTAATATAATAGTTTTCCCTTTTACTTTTCCCTTTATCAAAACATACCGCAATATAATTACTTTTCGTTTCTTTAAGAACCTTTAAAACGGAATTTAAAAAACCAAATTCTGCTGATGTGTTTTCACCATAAGAATTAAATAGTGGATTTTCTTTAAAAACGAAGTAAGAGCGATAAGCAATAGAGCTAGCATCAATTATACTTAAAAATTTCATCTTTCTTTATTCTTAATGTTAATGGAGATTTATAAGTTTCAATACCAACAATTTCAATTTCATCTAATTGACATTTCTTATTTAACTTTTCAATATCAATTTCACTTAAATGATAATCAAGTGTATATAATTCAAATAGTTTTTCAATTCTTTTAAGAATTGTCTTTTCTTTAAGAATGTTATTTTTTTCTAAAAATTTTAAAATCAAATAAATGCTTTTTGTTAAAGCTTTTGGATAATCTAAGTGTAAAATTTCTTGAATTAAATAAGCTATTGTATTGCCAAATTCAAAGTACCTCATTTCTGACCAACCATATGGATCAACATGACAAACATTCAATTTAATTAAAGCACATCTTCTAATGAAATTCTCTATTGTCGGAAGGTATCTTCTTTTAATTTTTACTTCTTCACTTTCAAGATAGTCAATAATTTCACTATCAAATAAAAGTCCATATCTTATAGCATCACTTATAGAATACAAAAATTTCTCTTCATTAGATGTTAAAATAAAAACAGGGTCAATTAAAATAAATCTCGGATAGTATATTGTTCCAAGAACATTTTTATGATTTAAATAATGAATAGCATTCCTTCCACCTATGCTTGCATCAATTTGAGATATAAATGTTGTAGGAATAGAAACAAAAGGAAAGCCTCTTCTAAATGTAGATGTAGAAAATCCTATTAAATCAAGAGAACTTCCTCCACCAATTCCAACAATTGCAGTATCTTTTCTAATTTTTAAATTTAGAATCTCAAACCATATTTTTTTAACCCAATCAAGCTCCTTAATTTCTTCTTTTTCAGGAAGGAAAAAGACATATGGCTCAAAATTTGAATTTTTAATAACTTCAAATACCCATTTAAAATTTACAACAAATAGTTTTTTATAAGTTATAAAAAAAGCTTTTGAAAAACCCTCATATTCAAGTATTTCATCAATGTGATTGAAAGCGTTTATTCCTTCATAAACTTTATCATTATTACTAAAAATTAAATCATATTCACTTCTTAATGCTCTAACAATCATAACTGCGACTTCTTTATCTGTAAATCCTTCGGTTGGAACATTTATTAATAAATTTGAAATATCTTTTATTTCTTTTTCATATTCCTCAAATGAATGGACTTTTAATATCGTATTTCTTTCCATTTCTTTTTCTAATGTTTCTCTTGAATAATTTAAGTAAATTGGAATTATGCCATTTTCTTTTAACTTTGAAATAATTTCGGGTTTTGGAACAACATCAGAAGAAATAAAAACAATTCCTGATTTAATATGAGAAAATATAAATTTTTCTTGCTCATTTTCAAAGTCTTTAAGTTGTTTTTGATTAATAATTTCAAGTAATGTTTTATGAAGTGATTTTTCAACTTCCTCTTGTAAGTCAATAATTTCCCAATCAAACCAATTTTTTAAATATTCTCCAATTTTATATTTATGCGAGCCAGGAAGCCCAATAATATATATTCCTCTAATCACGAATCCCCAAAATTAAATCTATTGCCAATTTTCTAATATCTTTTATTGATTTCTCTGCTTTTTCTTTAAATAGCTGAACTTCATTTAATCCTTTTTTTCTTAATTCTTCTGCCTCTTTTTGAATTTCAATAATTGATTTTTCTATAAGTAATTGCGCCTGTAATTGTCCATCCTTGTGGGCTTCCTCTATGATATTTTGAGACTGAATATGAGCATTTTTTATTATTTCTTCTGCTTGTCTTTTTGCCTCTTCAATAATTTTAACTGCTTTTTCCTCCTCAATTTTTATAACTTCATTTATTAAAAGTTTTTCTTCAAATTTATGATTTTCTGAGTTTTTCATAATTTTAGACTTTCAAAGTTCTTTTCAACAACTTTCCAATCAAGATTATTAAAGAAGGCATCAAGATATTTTGCCCTTGCTGCTCCATAATCAATAAAATAGGCATGCTCAAAGACATCTATTCCAAGTATAGGTGTAGCATTCCAAATAGGAAATGTATTTTGCTCATCACCAATAGCAATAAATAATCTTTTGAAGTTATAATCATAAGCTACCCAAGCCCAACCTCTTGCTGATAAGGCAGTTGCTCTCAATTCTTTTAAAAATCTATCATAACTTCCAAAATCTTTTTGAATTTGCTCAAGTAGTTTTCCCTCAGGTTTCCCACCTTTTCCTCCAAGATGTCCAAAATATAACTCATGGTTTTTTATTCCTCCTATTGCTCTTGTAATATCAACTTTTATGCTTCTTATAAGTGAATAAGTAGGATTTGCCTTGCTATATTCTTCATCAGATAAATTTTCAAGAAGTTTCATACATTCATTATATTTAGCAACATATCCTTCATAAAGTTTTATATGCTCATCCATAGTCTTTTGAGATATTCCATCCATTTGCCAAAGTTGAGGTCTTGTTTCTTTGAAATTTATTGGTTTATATTCAACAAATGCCATAGCCTTCCCTCCTTTTTTTGCTTCTGCTTCCTTTACTTTAAAAATTAAAGATAAACCTAAAATTGATATAACTTTTAAAAAATCCCTTCTTAACAAGTTTGAAATTTTAAAGGATAAAGAAAATGCCTTTCCCCACCCTCCCTATATTTAAGGCTTCGGCTTACTTTCACTCCCAAATCTATAATTTCCTAAAATTTTCTAATTTATCTAAATTTTTAAATTATTGAATAGACTTTAAAATTTTCAAACTATGAGATATTTATCAATAATTTTTCTTGTTTCTTTTGCTTATGCAGGTGTTAGTGCAACTTCAACAAAAATATATGTTCAGCAAGAAAATTGGCAAAAAGCTCTTGAAAATGCTCAAAAGTGGAAAGATGAAGAGCCAAATAATGCAGAGCCATATTTATGGCTTGGTTATATTTATACAAGATTAAGTGATTATAAGAATGCAGGCTTATCTTTTCTTGAGGGATATAATAAAAATCCAAAGCTTTATCAAAAGAAAGAATTTGAAAAAAAATTATCTATAGGTGGTCAAAACTTAATGAATTTTGAGCAATTTCTTATTGCTCTTGTAAATTCCGCTATTCAATTTTATAATGAAGAGAACTATGAAAATGCTATAAAAATTTCAGAATTTATCATAAATATAGATTCAAATAATGCTAATGCTTATCAGATATTATCAAGCTCATATCAAATTTTAGCTCAAAAAGAAAAAGATGAAAATAAGAAATTGGAATTTTTAAATAAATCTAAAAAACTATTAGAAACTTATAATGAAAAAAACCCGAATGACCCAAAAGCAAAGTACTTTTTATCACTTTTCTATTATGATGATGCCCAAAATTTTCTCTTAAAAAATGATACGATAAATTATAAAGAAAATCTTAAAAAAGCAAAGCAACTTCTTGAAAGTGCTATAAAAATTGATAGCACAAAACCTGAAATGTTTTTCCAATTAGCAGAAATTAACTTTGAGCTTGGAGATTATAATAATGCGATTTTAAATTATGAAAAATCTTTAAAATATGACAGCACAAAATTTGAAACATATTATAATTTATCAATTTCTTATATGAAAGTTAAAAATTACGATTTAGCCTTAAAAACCCTTTTAAAAGCAAATGAAATAAAACCAAATGAATATCAAGTTTTATATTTCATAAGCATTTTAAACTTTGAGAAAAAAAATTACAAAGATGCTTTGAATTGGATAGAAAAAACCATATCAGTTAAAGAAACATCAGAAGCTTATGAATTAAAAGCAAATATATTAAAAGAGCTAAAAAGAAATGAAGAAGCACTTAAAGCAATAGAAAAAGCAGAAAACTTAAAAAAGAAAGGATTATGAATGAAAAACATTCTTGAAAATATTTTATATTACTTTTTAGGAATGGTATTCTTAGGAATAATTTTTTGGTTATTATTAGACCTTTTAATTATGCCTTTTATTGTAAGAAAAAATGAGGAAGTTATAATGCCTAAGGTTATAGGAATGAATGTTGATTCAGCGAGTAAAATTTTAAAAGAATATCATTTAAATCCTATTATTGATACAATTATTCCTTCAAGCATTTATCCAAAAGGTGTAGTTATGGAGCAAAATCCAAGCCCTGATTACAAGGTAAAGAAAAATAGAAAAGTTTTTTTAATTGTTAGTGGTGGGATTGAATTTGTTTCTGTTCCTAATGTTATAGGGAAAAAAAGAGATGAAGCAGAGGATATATTAAAGAGTTATGGTTTTGAAGTGGAAGTTGAATATAGTTTAGTTAAAGGAATGGAAAGTGATATTGTTCTTGATATTTCACCAGGTGTTAATAGTAAAGTTCCAAAAGGCTCAAAAGTAAAAATTTTTGTTAGTAAAGAAACATTATGATATTAAAAGCTAATGAAGAAAATATAAGAAGAGCAAGTGAAATTATAAAAAATGGTGGATTAGTTGCTTTTCCAACAGAAACTGTTTATGGTCTTGGTGCAAATGCCTTAAATAAGGATGCTGTTATTAAAATTTTTGAAATTAAAGAAAGACCTTTATTTGACCCTTTAATTGTTCATATTGATGATATTAAATGGTTAGAAAAATTAACAATTGAATTTAATGATATTGCTAAAAAATTAATTGAAAAATTTTGGCCTGGACCTCTTACAATTGTTTTTAAGAAATCTGAAATTGTACCTTATATTACGACAGGAGGACTCGAAACAGTTGCTATTAGAATGCCAAAGAATGAAATCGCATTAAAGTTAATTAAGTATTCAGATGTTCCAATAGCAGCGCCAAGTGCTAATAAATTTGGATATTTAAGTCCAACAACTGCCCAAATGGTTTATGAGCAGTTTAAAGATAGTATTGAAATTATATTAGATGGAGGAAAAACGGAATTTGGAATAGAATCAACAATCGTTTATATTGAAAATGATGAGGTTTATATTTTAAGAATTGGAGCGATTGAAATTGAAGAAATAGAAAAAATTTTAAACAAAAATGTTAAAATTTCTCAAAAAGTAAAAAGTCCAGGACAATTTAAATATCATTATTCTCCAATTACAAAATTAAAAACATTTAAAAAGTTAGAAGAAATTAAAGATGAAATAAAAAATTATGATAAAGTTGTTGTTTTAACAGCGAAAAAAGAAAATGTTAATTTTGGAAATGTTATTTATGATTATTTCAGTGAAAATGGAGATTATAGAGAAATTGCTAAAAACTTATTTGAAAAATTGTATCTTTATGATAAAATGAATGTTGATATTATCTTTGCTCAACTTGTTGAAGAGAAAGGTATAGGAAGAGCTATTGTTGATAGATTAAAGAAAGCTGAAAATAGATATGGAAATTAAAAATAATGATTTAGTTAAAGCAATAAAAAATCATTATGGTGATGATTTTGAAAAGTTTATTGAATGGGCAAAATTCCCATTAAGACCAGTAATAAGAATAAATACAATTAAAGCAAGTGTTGATGATGTTTATAATAGATTGACAAATAAGGGATTTATACTTTCAAAAATTGATTATATAAATTTTGCTTTTAGGGTAGAGTATTATCCTTATGAAATTGGCAAGACAATTGAGCATTACCTTGGATATATTTATGTTCAAGAATTATCTTCCATGATACCAGCTATTTTATTAGAACCAAAAGAAAATGAAATTATTTTGGATTTGTGTGCAGCACCTGGTTCTAAAACAACATTAATTTCTCAAATTATGAATAATAAAGGCGTTATAATTGCTAATGATGTTGATATAGATAGGACATCAATTTTAGCATTTAATGTTGATAGGATGGGATGTTTAAATGTTATAATAACGCAATATAAAGGTGAAATTTTTCATAATTATTATGAAAATTATTTTGATAAGGTTTTAGTTGATGCTCCTTGTTCTGCTATTGGAACTTTACACAAGAATAAAGAAGTTATAAAATGGTTTAATTATAAAAAAGTTAAGGAATTTTCAAAATTACAAAAAAATTTAATTGAAAGTGCTTTTAGGTGTTTAAAAGAAGGTGGTTATTTAATTTATTCCACTTGTACAATTACTTATGAGGAAAATGAAGAAGTTATAGATTATTTAGTTAGAAAATATAATAATGCCAAGGTTGAAAGTATTTTATTAAATTTTAATGATTATTACAGGGATTATTTGAATTATGGAATTTATTTAAAATTTGGTGAATTTGAGCCATTTTATATTTGTAAGGTAAGGAAAACATGAGAATTTTAGCTATTGATTATGGTAGAAAAAAATGTGGAATAGCTATAACTGATAAAGAAAATAAAATTGTAATTCCTTATGGCATTATTAAGACATCAGAAATTTTTGAAAAGTTAAAAGAAATTATAAGTCAAAAAGATATAAAAAAAATTGTAATTGGACTTCCTCTTTCATTAAGTGGCAAAGAAATTGAAATTACAAAAGATGTTTATAAGCTTAAAGAAAAAATTGAAAAAGAATTTCATTTAGAAGTGATATTATTTGATGAAAGAATGACAAGCAAGATATTTAAAGAAAAAAATAGTGATGATTTATCTGCTATGATTATATTGGAAAATTATTTAAAGTTTTCTAAAATTTAAATAATACTTGCGGGAGTTGAAGGAAAATGAAGTTCAGAAAGACTTTTATAATTTACATAGCAAAAATGATAAACCTGCTCAAATAATTTTTCATATTCATCAGAATTTATTGTTGATTTTTTGATTTCAACATCTAAAACATGTGGAAAGCCAGGTTTTCCTCTTTTTGAATTTACTAATCCATCTGATAAAATAAGCCCTTGCTCTTTTCTAATTCTAATAAATAACCCTCTCTCTGGGATATAATATTTATTACTTGTATCAAAAGTGCGAAAAATTGAATATAAATTTATATAAATTATAGCGTATTCTTTATCTTTAAAAATTTCTTCAATAGCTGAAATTTCTTCTTTTGAAGGTTTAAGGCGGAAATGAAATGAGATTTTGTTAATGTCTTTTAATTCATTTTTTATTTTATTTAATAAATCATTTAAATTTATATTTGGTCCAAATGATGAAATTAAAAGACCATTATTTTTAAACAACTTTACTCTATATTCTTTATATCCTTTGCCTGTAATTTTCTTTATAATTCCTACAACATAGCAATCAAAATTAGTTTCTATAATCCAAGGAACACCATCAAGCTTACAAAAAACATTAAGACATATATTTGAAATGGCAAAGTTATCATCAATTTTTGAATATCTAACAATTTGAACTGGCAATTTTGAGTTCTTTTTAAAACTTTTGGCATTTTGATAATCTTGGTTATTTTGAACTACCCATATAATTATGTCGTAATTATTAAAATTCAGTCCATTTAATTGTGCTGGATTAACTATTTGAAGTTGTATGTATTGTTTAAAAAGATTATCAAATTCTGTTTCAAAATTTTGCTTAAAATCATCAATCATTTCATTATATATTGAGCTAACCAAAATTCCATTTATCCATTTGTTTTTTAATGGCTGATAGGGTCTATTATTTTTTAATCCATAATATAATTTCTGTGTTAAAAGACGCTCCTTACCAAAAATATCACGAATAACCAAATTTGGAGGATTAAAACGGTGGTAGCATAAATTCTTCATTTTCATCAATCGGTACATGATAAGGCTCCTTCTTTATTTTAGCCTCTAAATTGCCTGGCTCAACTATCAATTCTATAATTTCTATTTGAGAAACAAAATTTTTAATATCTTTAAAAATTTCTCTACCTAAATTTTCATTTATTTCCATCTTGCTTGATTTTGTAGAGTTTTGATTTTGAATGCTTTTTTGCTTAAACTCACCTTGTATTATTTTTACTTTATTATAAATATCTTCACCAAACTTTTCTTTAATAGCTTTTGGAGATAAAGAATTACCACCATTATCAGTTATTTTAAATTTTCTATCAACTACTAAGAAAAATTTTAAATCGCCATTAACATTTAAATAAATCACTCTTAACTTAAAGCCAGAATATAAAAGAACATTATTGTTTATGTTTTGAGGATTTTTTTCATAAACTACAATATCAAATTTTTTCTCATTCAATTCATAACCTTGCTTTAACTTTTCCATAATTGAAAATTTTAAAATATGACTTATTAATTTTGATATATTTCTATTTTTAAAATATAACCATTTTTCTTTGAATCCTTCTTTTTCTAACTCTCTTTTTGAAGTTGAAATTCCTTTACCATAAGCATCTATAAAATTACCAATTTTATAAAAAGTTATATCCTTATCCTTGAACTTATCTCTTAAATCCTTTAAATTAATATCTTCTCCCTTCCTTATTTCCCTTGCCATTACCTTAAATTTTCCATCATCAGGTAATTCAATCTCAAACATATTTAAATAAATAGACATCTTTTTACCTCCCATTTAAACTAACTAAAATGATTTCATTTTGATATTCTAACAATTCACCTTCTGTATTATCACCAAAAACATAAGCATTACCAATACCCACATTTATATTAGATGGATATAATTTTAATTCATTTAGGTTTATAGGTTTTAGACTTCCTAAATCCCTTAAATAATCATATAAGTACTTTTTATATTTTTGAGCAAAAACTTTACTATTTGAAATGTATTCAATAGCTAAAATCTCATTATTTTCATTAGTAATAATAAAACCATTAAATTCTTCATTTATATCAAAATCAACATCATAATTTACTCTTTGAGCATATTCTAAGAAATTCTCTGTTTTTGAATGAATATTTTCATAAAATAAAAGTTTTTGAACATTTTCCCAAACCTCTTCCTGATTATCCCTTATTCTTCTTATTCTTCTTGGAACATATACCTCACGAGCCTCCATTTCAATTCCTATTCTCTCATAATATTTTGAAATAATTCTTTCTATAATTCTTGCCATTTCTTCCCTATTATATTCCTTTTTTTCAATAACTTCTCTAAATTCAGGTGGTAAATAATCTGCCAAATGAGTTTTAAAGCTTAACAAATAAAGTTTTTCTAAATCTCTTTTATATATAAACCACCATTCACTCCTATCTGAAAGAGGAATATCATCTAATAATGAATTGAGCTTATTTAGTCTTTTTCTACTTATAAACCATATCCTATTATTTCTTAAAAAAGAAACAAACTCAAATAGCAAATTCTTAATTTTTTGACTTTCTAAAATAACATTTTCTATACTAATAAGACCTAAAAGCAAATCAAATAAATAATTAGCAAATACTATAAGCTCTGAAATTACAACTCTTCTTTGCTCATTAGATACAATTTGATTTATATGATATATAACCCAAATAACAAGCCTAAAAAATTCGGAAATACTTATTGCTCTTTCAGAATTCTCCTTTAAAATAACTATTCTTTCGGCATCTTTAATTATTGAAAAATTTTCCTTAACGATCTCTGAAAGCCTATGAATATACTCATTATAATAATAATGCCATCTACGTTTTTCTATACAAAAAACAGGAATATCATATTTACCACTTTTTATAATGATGCTCATTTTTGGTTTTCTATTTTGCTTTCCTCCTACAAAAACATCATCAGCTGTAACAACAACAGGAATTTCTCCTTTATATTCTATAATGAGAGTATTTACACTTCCTGTCTCCCAAACATTTAATAAATTTTTCTCCATAGCTTCAATAAGAGATATATAGTTATCGTAGGATTTATAGTAGAAGAATTCAACATTATTTACCCTCTTTACAACCTTCCTGTCATTTATAAGTTTTTTTAACCTTTCCATTTTTTAACCTCCTTTTGTGAAGTTCTAAAATTTTAAAGCATGTAAATTTAAAATTTCAAGAGGTTAATTTTGTGTGATATTCCTAATTTTTTTATTTTTTATAAGTAATTTTTATAAAATTTTGTGTGATATTCTTAAATTAAGAAAAAATGACTTCTTGCAATCCTTACAAAGAAATCGTTTTTTATTCTTAGAATAACCATTAACTACGATATTTTTACTAATACAAAATGGACAATTTATAGAAAAATTTCTTTCCGAAAGAATTTCTTTTAAAGAAGCATTATAAACTTTTTTAGCAATTCTTAAAACATCCTTTCTCAAATCCATATCAAAATTCTTTAAAATGGATTTATAATCATATCTACAAATAATATCAAAATTCGTTATAAAGTAATAATCTTGGCTATATGAAATTTTTTTATATGCTTTTTTAAAATAAGAAATCGCAATTTTTAAATTCCTAAAACTCTTAAAACCCAAATATTCCATAAATTTTGAAAATGCTGATGTTTTATTTTCTATTATATTTCTAATTTCATAAGGATTTATAGAATATGCTACCGCTAATCTTCTTAAATCTCTTCTATAATCCATAACATTATTTGATTGATAAAGACCACTATTTTCGCCAAAATTAAACCATACTATATCATTAAAAATTACACCTACATAAAATAATGTATTAAAAAATGAGCTTCTTGAAAATGCTAAAATATAAATATCTTCAATCTCAGCATTCATAGCCCTAAAAATTTCATTAACAATTTCCAAACCTTTTTCATCTTTATATAACATTTCCCTTACTACATATAAATAATTTTTGTTTTTTTCTAAAATAGCCTTTAAAATTAAAATATATGAAAGCTCATTTATCTTATCTTCAAGCTCTTCTTCAAGTAATTGATTTATTAAGTTTCTTGATTTTTGAAATTGACCTAAAATTAAGTATAAGTGTGCTAAAATCACTTGAAAAAATAATTTATTTTCTTGCTTTAAATTTTTTATAATTTCTTCATAATATTCAAAATTCTCTACATTTATAGGTAAAATGCCATTTTTAAGAAAATCCATTTCAGTTTTTAATTCATTAGAAAAAGAAAATAATGTTTCATCCCAAAATGACATTATTTAACTTTCTTTCTTATTTCATTTGCTCTTTGTTTTAAACCCATCTTTTCATAAGTTTCTGCCATTTTTCCATAAATTTCATTTTCAAGTTTTGAATTATAGCCATAAGTCTTTTGGATATATTTTATAAGCTCATTATATACTATAATTGAAGTTTCATATTCCTTTTTTTCTTCAAGAGCTTTTGCTAGAAGAAGATGAGCATTTATAATTGTGTCTGATATTTCTTTATATCTTGGAACTTTTCTTAAAAAATTTTTTAGATAATAAATCGTAGAATCGTAGTTTTTTGAATTGTAAAAATGAATGGCTTTTTCATATTCAAAAATATCTATATCTTTTAAATGCTTTTGGCAAGATAAAAGCAAAGTTAAAAAAATTAATTTTCTAACTAATAATTCCATTTTCCGTTATATAACCTGTTATAAGTTGTTTTGGTGTTATGTCAAAAGCATAATTTAAGACATTAGCATTTTCAAAAGTTATTAAATAATTTTTAAATTTTATTACCTCATCTTTTTTTCTTTTTTCTATTATAACTTCTTCTAATTTTGAATTTTTGTCAATTGTTGAAGTTGGAAATGCTGTCCAAAAAGGAATTTTATAATAATTACATAAAATTGCGATATTTAATGTTCCAATTTTATTTATTAATGCCCCATCATTTAAAATTCTATCTGCTCCAACAATTGCTAAATCTACTTTTCCCATTGACATTATAAACGCAATTGAATTATCTGTTATTAATTCATATGGAATTTTTAATTTTTCAAGCTCATATATTGTAAGTCTTGAGCCTTGTAAATAGGGTCTTGTTTCAGGAACAATAACTTTTTCAATTAAATTATTTTCAAATGCTTTATATATTATACCAAGTGCTGTTCCTATACCTGTTGTTGCTAAAAATCCTGTATTACAATAAGTTAAAACTGAGCTTTTCTTTTTGAAAATTTTTAATCCATTCTGAGCGATTTTAAGGCATCTTTCTTTTTCTTCATTATCTAAATTTATTACAAATTTAAATAATTCTTCTTGTAAATTTTTAGCACTTAAAATAATGTTTTCAATTTCTTTTAAAGCATTAAATAGATTTACTGCTGTTGGTCTTGAATTTTTTAAAATTTCAATAGATTTTAATAATTTTTCTTTGTTGTTTTTTTTCATAGCTTCTATTAAAATAGCATAACTACTGGCAATTGCTATTAAAGGTGCTCCTCTTATTGCCATATTTTTTATTAAATTTGCCATTTGATAAGCACTTTTAACTTCTATATAAATTTCCTTAAATGGTAGTTTTCTTTGGTCTAAAATAAATAATTTGTTATTTTCAAAAATTAAAGGTTTTGGAATCATTTAATTGGTAATTAGTTTATCAATTTCATTAACTTTTTCATAATTCCCTGCTTCAAGATAAAGATTTTTTGCTTTTGTTAGATATTCATTAGCTATTTTCTTTTTATTCATTTTTAGATAATTTAAACCAATATAGTAGTATATTTCGGGAATTTTAGAAATGAAGTTTTTATTTTTAAGAAGTTTTTCAAAATTGCTTATAGATTCGGAATACTGACCATTTAAGTATAAGTTAATTGCTAAATTGAACTTACATTCATCCAATTTACATTTTTTATAAAATTCAATCGCCTTTTTATAATTTTGTAATTGATTATAACAATTTCCAATTTCCAAATAAGCATCATTTAAAAAAGCATCTCCAACTGTAGTTTTAAAGAAAAATAAAATTGTTTTTTGTTTTGAATTTATAAAAATATTATAAACTTCAATAGCACTATTACACTTGTTTTCTCTGTATAGTTTATATGCTTTTAAATAATCATAGTATTCGTAAGTTGAATCAAAAATTTCAGGTCTTAAAATATAAATTTCTTTGAGTAGATCTTTTGCCAATTTTGTCTCTTCATCATTAGGATAATTTTTTATTAGAATTAGTGCCCATTCATAACTTTTTTCATAATTTGAAAGCTTATAATAGCTATATGCATTTAAATAAATAGCATTTTTAATAAGTTTGAAATTTTGGTAATTTTTAAAAAGAATTGTAAAGTAATTTATAGCTTTATCGTAAAATTCTGTTCTATAATATATCATTGCTATTCTATAAATTCCATAAGGTGTAAATGGACTATTTGGATAATTTTCATATAATTCTTGAAAGTGCTTTAAAGCAATATCATAACTTTTTAGTAAATAAGCACAAAATCCACTTATAAATAAAAATGTATCACTTTTAAAGTTCTTTGATATATTATAAGCACTTGAAAAATTCTTTAACTTTATATTTGTTAATGCTAATAAAAGACTATCTTCATTATCCTCTTTAAGGACATTATTATATAATCCAAGATGATAAAGTATCCATAATTTTGAATTTTTTGAAAACTTTATAATTAATGTATCATTTGATAATCTGATAATTTTTGAATAAATTTCATCTGCCTTTTTATAATTTTTTTGATAATAGTAGGCTTCTGCTAAAATAAATTCTTCCTTTTCATTTTTAGGATTTTTGTATTGTCTTAAAATAATGTCAAATTTCTTGTTTTTATATAAGCTGTCATCAATATTATAAAGGGGTTTTTGAATTTTGTCAATTTCAGATAAAAAGTCAGTTTCAATTTGCTCCTCTATATCTTGAACTTGTGCTATTAAAAGAAATATCATAAGTTTAAAAATTTTAAAGTTTAATATGCCTTAAAATTTCAGCCTTATGTTAAAGCTTACAGAAAAAGATATTTTTAAATTGAAATTCTTAGGAAGTATAAAAGTTTTCTCAAATTCCGCAATTTTCACACTTTCATATATGGATGAAAAGGAAAATACATATATAACTCATCTATTTATGGTAAATAAAAAGACTTACAAGCAATTAACATTTGAAGGTAAAAGAAATGTAAATCCAAAAGTTTCAAATGATAAAAAATTATTAGCATTTTTATCTGATAGACATAAAGAAAAGGAAAAGGGCTTACAAATTTATTATTTTAAAGAAGGTCTTTTTGAGCCTATTAAATTAACTGATGAAAAGGAAGGTATAATTGATTTTCATTGGACAGATGACAATAAAATTATTTTTTTGAAAGAAAGAAAAAAGAATATAGATAGTCCTTATAAGAAGGATAGCGATATTCACATTATTGAAAGTTTGTCTTATAAGTTTGATAATGTTGGTTATTTTGAAAATAAAATTTTTGAGATATATTTATTGGATTTAAATGGAAGAAAAAGGCGCTTGTTTAGTTCAGATAAACCAATTTCAGATTTTAGATTTAAAAATGATAAACTTTATTTGCTTGGAAATTTTGAAAATAATGGAGATATTGAGAGCTATAATTATATATATGAATATGATATTAAAAGGAGAAAGTTAAAGAAAATTGTTGATGGTAATTGGGATATTAATGGATTTGAAATTTTTGGAGATGATATTATTTTTGTTGGCTCTAAAAGAGATAGAGGTTTTGCTGAAATTAAACATTTTTATAGATTTTCAGGTGGAAAAATTATTGATTTGACACCAAATTTAGATAGAAATCCTTATAATAGCTTAAATTCTGATAGTAGATTTGCTAATAATCAGCCACTTTTCAAGTTTGATAATTATGGTAATATATACTTTTTAATGACAGATGGTCCAAGATGTGTTTTATGTAAATTAAAAAAAGATGGTTCAATTGATAAGTTAATTGAGGGAAACTTTTCAGTTGAAGGTTTTGATATTGATGATAATGGAAATATATATTGGATAAAACAAAGTTTTACTAATCCTTCTGAAATTTATTTTAATGATAAGAAAATTACAAGTTTCAACGAGAAATTTTTAAAGAAATTTAAACTTAAAGAGCCTGAATATATTAGATTTAAGGCAAGTGATAATGTTGAAGTTGAAGGTTTTGTTTTAAAGCCTTATAATGATTTAAAAAAGGAAAATAATAAATATTCTGCTGTTCTTGAAATTCATGGAGGTCCAAGAACAGCTTATGGTTATTCATTTATGTTTGAGTTTCATTTACTTGCTTATGATGGTCATTTTGTTTTATTTTCAAATCCAAGAGGCTCAGATGGTTATGGTTTTGAATTTGCTAATAGAATTGTTAAGGATTATGGAAATAGAGATTATTTGGATTTAATGGAATTTGTAGATGAGGTTTTAAAAAGATATAATGATATTGACAAAGATAGAATTGGTGTAATAGGTGGAAGTTATGGAGGATTTATGACAAATTGGATTATTACAAAAACTGATAGATTTAAATTAGCTTTAACCCAAAGAAGTATTTCTAATTGGATAAGTTTTTTTGGAACAAGTGATATTGGTTGGTTATTTGGTAATTATGAAATTGGTAAAACGCCATTTGAGAATTTTGATGAATATATTAAAAGATCTCCAATTTTTCATTTAAAAAATGTAAAAACACCTCTCTTAATTTTACATACAGATAAAGATTATAGATGTCCTCTTGAGCAAGCTGAGCAATTATTTACTGCATTAAGAATTTTAAATAAAGATGTTAAGCTTATTGTTATTCCTGATGAAAGTCATGAATTGTCAAGAAGTGGAAAACCAAAACATAGGGTTGAAAGGTTATATCATATTTTAAAATGGTTTAGAAATTTATGAAAAAGTTTTTAACTTTTATTTTTCTTTTTGGATGTTTTAGTATTGAAGAGACAATATGGATTAAAGATGTTGATAGTTATGATTTATTATATACAATTTATGCCCCTTCATTTATTACTCAAATTGTTTCCGAGGATAGCATTATAAATAATATAAATGATGATAAAATAAAATGGAAAAAAGTTGAAACTGATACAATTAGTGGGATTAGTAAAATAGAGATTTTTTATGAGAATTTAAATTTAAATGAGTTAATAAAAAAAGATAGTACGATGAAATTCTTTAAGTCAAAGGATTATATTGAGTTTTATAAATTTTTAACAATTTCTGATACACTTACAAAAAATTTGTTGCCACTTATTACAGAAGAAAATTATTATAAAATTACAATTTTTTCAAAGAAAGAAATTCTACAATCAAACGCAGATAGTATCTCAAAAGATAAAATTATTTGGAAAATTCCTTTAAGAAAACTTTATGAAATGAAAAAAGGTGATACAATTAAAATTGTTTTTAGGATTAAGGTTTAAGGTGTCTAAATACTTTGTCCGAATTAAGCCGAAGGCTTAAATATAGGGTGGGTAGGAAAGTAAAGAAATAATCTATATTTTAGAATTATTTACTTTGTCCAATAAATAGTATTAAGTGGTTGATAATCAGCAACTTATCAAAATTTTAGGAAATTATTTATTTTACGGGGGAATATAGGGGGGCGAAGGCCCCCCAAGTCAAAAAATGGGGTTTTCAAAGCCGAAGGCTTGATTTCAGGGTGAGTGGGAAAAATAAGAAATAATCTATATTTGTAGAATTACTAGACAAAGCAAGAATTATTAAATAATGCACTTTAAAATTTTCATAATGATAAATGAAAAAATTGAAAATGCTATAAAAACAATAATTAAGGAAATAGGAGAAGACCCTGAAAGAGAGGGACTTAAAAAAACACCTTATAGAGTTGCTAAAATGTTTCTTAACGAATTATTATATGGCTATAAAATGAATATAGATGAAATTATAAATAATGCGATATTTAATGAAAATTATGATGAAA
>Ga0080007_1081682_pt1 | contig 28543 bp, 27 predicted proteins | sample OctOCTMetagenome_FD_69210 | JGI IMG/M metagenome (GOLD analysis project Ga0080007, IMG submission 69210) | Hot spring and microbial mat streamer communities from Octopus Spring Streamers, Yellowstone National Park, USA - OCT_B (SPADES... | ecosystem: Environmental > Aquatic > Thermal springs >...
CAGGTGGACTTCATCATCAAGCAGGAGTTGCAAGAGGTTAAGCGCCAGTTTGCTGACTCGCGCCGAACAGCCATCGTCGCCCAAGCTGAAGACGCCGATGTGCCGATGGAAGAGTTGCTCGCCGAACAGGACATCGCCATCGCCATCAGCCGCGACGGTTACATCAAACGCCTCCCTTTGGACGCTTACTTGGAGCGCAAGCGGGGCAAGACGACCATCGGCTTGAGTCGCAAGGAGCAAGATGCGTTGGCGGATTTGGTCATCGCCTCCACCCGCCACACCTTACTCTTTTTCAGCAACAAGGGGCGCTGCTATCAATTGCGGGCTTACGAAATCCCCTCCGCCAGCCGCGAGGCGAAAGGGATGCATTTGGGTCAACTTTTGCAACTGGACGCCGACGAGCAAATCGTCTCCGTCGTCCCCATCGCCACCTTTGACGACGGCGGCTTTCTCTTCATGGCGACCCGCAACGGCACCGTCAAAAAGACGCCCCTGAGCGAGTTCACGACTCGGTTGGCAAAGGGCGTGCAAGCGATCACCCTGTCGGAAGGCGATGAGTTGTGCGGCGTCAAGTGGACGGATGGCAACAAGGAAGTCTTGCTGGCGACGGCAAAGGGAATGGTCATTCGCTTCAAGGAAGATGAGGTGCGCCCGATGGGACGACAAGCGCAAGGCGTTCGGGGCATCAACTTGCAAACGGGCGACCGATTGGTCACCTTTGACCTCGTAGAACCCGACGATGATTCCGTGCTGGTCGTGTCCGAATTCGGCTATGGCAAGCGGGTTGCCCTCAAGGAAATCCGAGCGCAAGGGCGTGGGGGCAAGGGGCTGATTTTGATGGGCTTGACAAAGCAAACGGGCAACCTCGTCGCCGTGCAAGTCGTCCGTCCCGACGATGAAGTGCTCGTCACGACGGCGCGAGGGTTAGTCGTTCGGTTGGCGGTGGACAAAGTGCGGAAGTTGGGTCGGGCAGCGCGCGGTCGGCTGTTAGTGCCCGTCAAAAACGGCGATGTCATCACTGCCGTCACCGTCGTCGTCCGACCGACGGAAGGAGAAGCATGACAGTCGGGTGACTCAAAGCCTTGACAGCCTGCTTTTTGGATGTTAAAATGGCGGTGCGCTCACAATAACCCGAAAGGGAGGGAAGTATGATGAAGTGGACGACGGCGCTGTTGGTTCCGTTGCGCGGCTCGTTCGGTGAGTCAAACAAAACGGTCGTTCGGAGAGGCTTCACGCTCATTGAATTGCTCGTGGTGATAGCGATAATCGCCATTCTGGCGGCGATTTTGTTCCCCGTGTTTTCCCGCGCCCGTGAGAAAGCTCGCCAGACCAGTTGCACCAGTAACTTGCGCCAGTTGGGCATCGCCTGCATGGCTTACACCCAAGATTACGATGAGCGGTTGCCCTTAGGCTATGTCGGACCGAATTGGTGCGGCGATGCCAATTCTCCTGCGCCCAGTTGGCGGCAAATGGTTTTCCCCTACATTCGCAATGCCCAAATTTTCGTCTGTCCATCAAGAAGGTCCCCAGTGACCTGTCCTGCAGGGTCAATCCTACCAGAGTTGGGAACTTATGGGACGAACTCAGAATGGTCGGAGCGAGGTGTCTATGCCCTTCCCGTTTTCCAAGAACCTGCCCGCACCTTCCTGATCGGTGAAAACGATGACTCCGACTGGGTGATGGAGCCCCGCCAAGATTTTCCCCAACCGCCTTGCACTATCGCCACTTTCCCTCAACCAGGCTGGGTCTATCCCTGGCGGCACTTTGATGGGTCGGTCTATAACTTTGCGGACGGTCATGCTAAGTGGCTGCGGGACACGGCAGCGATGACTAACGATTGTTGGGAGTGGAAAATTGTCAAGCCTTGACCGACCGTCCCCAATCTGTTGCTGAGTTGACAACCTTGCCGCTCACCAATTGGGAAAGGAACGGGAGAAGGGTGTGGATGATCGGGCGACTGTCTATCAGGCAGTGTTGGTGGGTTTTCTTGGGGTTGCTGGCAATCAGCGGCGGTTTCCTCGCCGTCCTTTCCCGCTACTGCGTAGTTTTCCCTTTCCCCGGCGAACCAACCTACAAGGGTGTAGTGGCAAAGATGACCGACTCAGACCCGAAAATGTCGCTGCCGTCAACATTTGCTTCGGAGCATGGCTGTTCCCTCAACACGCATCGGAGCAGCACATCGTTGAGATTGAAGAAATTGCTCTGGTCAAAGCCACGAGGACGCATTCGGGAGATTTTTAACTACTGGCACGAAACGAGAGATGAGCCCTCCAACCTGTCATTCACCCGCCACGCTTCTGGCTTGCCTTAATGTCCAACCCATCCCCACAGAAGGGCAACGCTACAAAATTCGCTGCTGGCGTGACGGAAAACGCAATAGATGCCAAGGGCGAAAAGAGAGGGTGTTTTGGAACTCTTCGGACGCCCTACGCAGGCATGGTTTTTACGCTGTGCCGACCGATATCCTGTTAAAGCAGCTATCAACCATGACAAAATTTTAGCCGCGATGCCAATCAGCCGAAAAGGGGTTGGAGAAAATGCACCGTTGGGTTCCCGCCATCGTTCTAACAGCGATTGTGGTGGGCTTCCTCGCTTTGCTGGTTTACTACGGAAATCGCCTACCACCGCCTTGGTGCGACGATGTGTTTTTCATCCAACCGGCAGAAAATTTGGCGCGGGGCAAAGGGATGGGCACACCCGTGCTGGACGACTTAATGCCCGGCATCGCCACCCGCACCTATTGGCAGCCTCCCGTTTACCTTTTGGCATTGGCGGCTTGGGGAAAGGTAGCAGGTTTTGACCTTGCGGCGATGCGTTGGTTCAGCCGATTGGTGGGGGCTTTGGGGCTGGTCTTGTTGTTTTTGTCGGCACGGCAATGGGGTTTGCCCGCAACCGTTAGCCTCTTGCCTGTCCTTTGGGTGAGCCTTGACCTTGTTTACCAATATCGCTCCAACATTGTCCGCATGGATGTGCTCACGGCTACTTTGGTGATGGCGACTTTGCTCGTGTTCGGCAAAGCCTTGCGTAAGGGAGACACCAAACTTTTCGCTTTGACGGGTATCCTTGCCGCCCTCGCTTCCCTATGCCATTTCGTTTCCTTGCCCATCTTGACGGTGCTTTGGAGCACACTTATCGTTCGCCGAGATTTCAAAGCGTTGTCAGCGTTTTTGACGCCGATGCTTTTGGGTTGGTCGTTTTGGCTTGTTTATGCCGCTCAAGATTGGCATGCCTTCACCCAGTTGCGCCACCAATTCGCCCTTCGGGCGGAAATTAGAGCCAACGCTCTCAGGGATTTGCCCAGCCTGCTGGAGTGGCTGATGATGACCCACTGGATGGACTTTTGGGGTATTTTGCTGAGCAACGAACCGCCTTGGATTTTGTTGATGGGAATGGTGCTCGTTGGCGCCGCAGTGCGTAAGGGCATTCTGGCAGGGTGGCAAGTAGCCGTGTTGGTCGCCGCTTACCTTGCAGCCGTCATCGCACCAACGGGAGGGCTTAACTATTTGCCTCTTTTTGTGCCTTTGGGTTATTTGGCAGTCACCCGCATCTTCTTTGCTTCGTTTCAGCGGCATTGGCAACGGATGATCCTTTTGGCGCTTGCGGCTCTTTGGACAGGTTGCCAGTTCCTTCGCTTCTATGAGACGGTGGCGTTCGTCCCTCAATTGGAGGCGGACACCTATCGCTTCTTTCGTGGCTTAGAGCGTCACTTGCCCAAAGGCTCAACGGTGTTGTTGCGGTGTTTTCCAGACCCGTATTTTCATCTGAAACGACATCGCCCTGACATAACAATTTACGAGATGCCTCCTTACCCCTTTGAACCCAATCGCATGCATCGTTTATTGCACCGTTCCGATTATTATGTCTGGGGCGAGATGTTGGAAGGTTTGAGGTTACCCATCCCTGAGGAGGCTGACTATTGGCAAATCCGCTCGCCTTGGTTGGAGAGTTACAAGATTTGGCTCATCCCGCTTCACTCAAGTGACCGAGGGAAGGTGAGGTGAAAAGATGCGGCAAGGTAGTGAGCGATTAGAGGTTGGCAACATAGCCTTGCCATGTGCCGTGTTTTTGCTCGGTGTCGCTGGTTTGTTGAGGTTGGAATGGCTTTTGGCGGGCGGTTTGGGTTTTCCTTTTGACGACAGTTGGATTTTTGCCCAGTATGCTCGGAACTTGGCGGAAGGGCATGGCTTTTGCTTCAACATTGGCGAACCTTCCAACGGTTTCACCTCTTTTTTGTGGCTTTTACTGGTAGCGTTAGGATACAAGTTGACGGGAGGGTTTGTCGTTCCGATGAAGGTGATGGGGGTCGCTTTCGGAGTGGGGTGTGTGGTTTTGGCGGGGCTGCTTCTGCGTGAATTGACCGAGGACGAGGGGCAACGGCAAATAGGTGTTTGGATGGTCGCTTTATGCGCGCCCTTGTTGTCGGCATCATTATCGGGCTTGGACACAACCCTTGGGACTTTCACGGCGCTGATGGCTCTTTGGTGGCACATGAGAAATCGTTCCTCGCCGTCAAGCCGTTGGGCTTTGGAAGGGATTTTGTGGGGTATAGCGGTTTTAGCCCGCCCTGAGAACTTGGCTTTGTGGCTGATATGCTTGGGCATCCGAGTAATTCAGGAGATGCGCCTTTACCCTCAAAGGTTTCGGTCGGCGATTTTCTGGCTGATGTGCCAAGTGGGCATAGCATCTCTCATCGTAGCACCATGGATTTGGCTCAACTTCCAACTGGCGGGGACACCTTTCCCAACAACCTACCTTGCTAAAGCGTTGCCGCGCCAACGGGCGGTGGACGACCTTTGGGGTTTCCCGGTGGGACGCATGGCGATGGTGCTTTCAAGTTTGATTGAGTTCGTCTTGCTACTTTTGTCAACTCAACCTGTTGTCGTTGCGTTTTTACTTTGGCGATGGTTGCTTCGCCGACAACCTGTCGCTTTCTCTTCGCTACTTTTGGTTTCCTTTGGGCTGACAGCCATGCAAGCCTTCAGCAACCCATCGGATTACGCCCTTGTCTGGAGTTACTTTAGCCGTTATGTCCTGACCAACTTGTTACTGGGTTTGTTGGGCTTGGCACTTTTGTTGCCCAGTTGGCGCTTAGTTAGAGTTGGCGTTCTCGTGGGCAGTTCCCTTTTCCTACTCGCTTGCGCCGATCTTCACCCTGCACTGGTGAAATTTGTGCGACAGGTCAATGTGCAAGCAGGGCAGTGGGTGAAGAGGAATTTGCCCAAAGAGGAGACCATCGCTACTCATGACATCGGCGCCATCGCTTTCTTCTCAGGTCATCGGGTCTTTGATACGCAAGGGCTTATTCATCCTGAAGTCGTGCCGTTTCTCTGGCAAAAGTTTCCTGGCAGCGATTTGGACATTCAATGGAAAGACGATCTCAAGTTGGTCCAAGCGTTGCGCCGACGGGGCATCCGTTACCTCCTCGCTATCCCCGAAGTTTTCCCATTGGTCGTCCAGTGGCAGGAGACCTTTGAAATGGAAAAGGTTTTCCCGTCAGAAGCGGCAATGCGTAGAGGTCAGCGGTTCATGGGTGTCTTCCGCATTCGGTGGGACAAGATGCGAGCGATGGCGGAGTTAGGTGAAAAGCAATGGCGCAAGTGAGAGTGAGGGGCAAACTTGCCCTTGCCCAACACATTGTTATCGTTGCTCTGTTCTTCGCTTCAACCGCCATTTTTGTGCTGAGTGAGGTCACCAACGGCGGTTTGGGTTTTCCTTTTGACGACAGTTGGATTTTTGCCCAGTATGCTCGGAACTTGGCGGAAGGGCATGGCTTTTGCTTCAACATCGGTGAACCCTCCAACGGTTTCACCTCTTTTTTGTGGCTTTTACTGGTAGCGTTAGGATACAAGTTGACGGGAGGGTTTGTCGTTCCGATGAAGGTGATGGGGGTCGCTTTCGGATTGGGGTGTGTGCTGATGGCTTACGCCGTTATCCTGACGCTGACAAGCGATGAGAGACGGGCGTTATGGGGCAGCGCATTGACAGCCCTCTTCCCTCTGCTCATTGTCCACAGTTTGGCGGGCATGGAAGGCAGCCTGTTCGTTTTCACTGCCCTCTTGGGTCTTTGGGCTCACCTGCGTCGGCGAGATCAACCATCACAAAGTTGGCTTTGGGAAGGCGTCCTTTGGGGTTTAGCAGTTTGGGCTCGCCCAGAAAATTTGTTGCTTTGGCTTTTGACAACGGTAGATAAACTACGAGTATGCCGACAAAGAGGGCAAAATCTGTTGACGGCTTTGAGGTGGTTGGTCGTGCAAAGCGTCGTCGTCGCAGGATTTCTTCTGCCTTGGGTTTCGCTGAATTGGCAGATAACAGGCACGCCTTACCCTTGCACCTATTTGGCAAAAGTTTTGCCCGTGCGCAAAGTCTTTTACGAGCATTGGGGCGTGGGACGGGGCGTCATTTATGCCCTCAGCGTTGGTTTGGTTTATTGGCTGGGTTACTTGGTCGTTTTATTCCCAACCTTTATGGCTTTTTTGCTTTGGGAAGCCCTTCGCCAACGCTCATTGCTATTGCCTCATCGTTGGTTGTTTGCCGTCGCGTTATCCTTCGTTGGTGTGCAAGTCGTTCAATTTCCCTTCATGCCTTACATCCACTGGGGATATTACGGGCGTTATTTGTTGCCCACCTATTTGTTGGCTGGTCATGCCTTGCTCTGCTCTTTGCCGTTTCGGAGATGGGCTTGGGTTTTGGGGTTGGCTGGAATTTTGGTCGGAGGGGGGGTTATCCTGCCCGAATACGCTGCTAGGGTGAAAGAGACTCACGATTTGCATATCGTCTTCGGTCAGTGGCTGCGACAAAACACGCCCATCGGTTCGGTCGTGGCGACCCACGACATCGGGGCAATCGGTTTCTTCTCCCAGCGGCGCATTTTTGACACGCAAGGGCTTATCCATGTGGACATTGCCTTGCAACTACCTCGTTTGCACCGAGATGCTTATGCCATGTTAGAAGCCATGAAAAAGCGCCGCGTCAGTTACCTTGCTGCCCATGAAAGGTTTTTCCTTATGGCAGAGCGCCCTGACTTGTTTGAGCCGCTAAAATGCGGATGGGGATGGAACTTGAACGGAGACATTCGGTTTTGCATCTACCGCATTCGCTGGGAGCGATGGAGTTATGAATCGGGTCGTTAGTGCCAGTTTGGGGACATTAAGATGGAACGCCATTGTGCTTTAGGGGGTGAAACTTTTGAGTAAGCGATGGCAGCCTTATTTTGCCTTCCTTTGCCTTTGCGGAATTTACTTGCTGGCGGAAAAGTTTAGAGCAGGTCAAATAAGTTTCGTCTCTGATGACGCTTGGATTTTCGCCCAATTCGCCCGCAACCTCGCAAACGGTTTTGAGTTCAGTTACAACCCAGGCGAACCTGTCCCCGGATTCTCGTCTGCCCTTTGGGTTGTTCTCTCTGCCATCGCCTATAAGTTGACAGGACAATTCGTTTTGCCGATGAAATTGCTGGGCATCTTGGCTGGGTTGGGAACTATCGCTGTCGGACTCAAAATTGCACAGCAATTGCAAACCACTGACGAGAGCGAAATTGCTGGCTGGGCTGTCGCCCTTTCCCCTCTCTTAGTCACCGCTGCTCTTTCAGGCATGGAAACAAGTTTGTGGGTGTTTTTGGTCGTGTTGGGATTTTGGTGGCATGTTCGGTTTCTGGCTCAACCGTCGCCCCAATGGCTGCTGGAAGGCTTCATTTGGGGGATGGCGGCTTTGACCCGACCAGAATCTTTGGTCTTCTTCGCCCTTTCAGCACTTCACAAATTTTTGGAACACCGCCAAAGAAGTTTGCTTCTGCTCATCGGCATGGGGCTTTTGACCGTGCTCCTCGTTTCCCCTTGGGTGGCTTTCAACCTCAAGCACACAAGCACTCCGTTCCCAGCAACCTATCTTGCCAAGGCTGAACCTTCCCACATTCGCTTCGGTGCACTGTTCACGATTTCCGTCGGCATCGTGCTTTTCACTTTTTGGCTGGCAATGAACCCAATAGCCTTTGCTGCTTTCGTGGAAGCGGTCAAGAGGAAATGCGATGAAAAGGATTGGCAAGCGGTTTTCCTGCTGGCAGTCCCGCTTGTGTTCGCAACGATTCGTTTGGTTGTCCATCGCTTCCCGCCTATGAGCATTTACTTCACCCGCTACTTCATGCCAGCCTTGGTTTTGGCGTTAGTTTTCGGCTTGGTTTGGAGCAAGAGATGGAGGAAGTTGCCCCTTTGGATTATCGGTGCGATTCCCGGCTTAATTTGGGTCGCTAACGAACACGGTTGGATGGTTCAAAACACGACCCACATGCAAGTTCACATAGGCAAGTGGCTTGCCCAAAACACACCACCAAATGCAGTCATTGCCACCAACGACATAGGCGCTATCGCTTTCTTTTCCAAACGGCGCATCGTGGACACCTGCGGCTTGGTTATGCCCGAAATTTTACCTTTCGCTTATGGCAAGCAACCGGGGACAGGCATCTTTGGGGCGAACGAGGAAGGTGTTTGGGAGTTCCTGAAGCGACGAAGGGTGGACTACATCGTCATCTTCCCCAACTGGTATCCACGCCTTTCCCGCCGTCCCGAACTGAAGCCGATCTATCGGGTCAAACTGGCTCATAATGTCATTTGTGGCGGGGACGAAATGGTCGTCTATCAAGTCAAGTGGGAGAGCGAAGGCGATGAAGCGGGTCGTTAGCGTGAGTTTGGGTTCATCCAAGCGGGACAAGAAAGTTGAGGCGGAGTTCTTCGGTGAGCGGTTTTTGATTGAGCGAATCGGAACCGATGGGGATTTGCGCAAGTTCGCCGATTTGCTCCAGCAACTGGACGGCAAAGTTGACGCTTTGTGCTTCGGCGGAATGGACATTTGGGTTCGGTGCGGCAAGCGAAAATATGCTTTGAGGGAAGCGCTGGAACTCGCTCAATTGGTCAAGCAAACTCCCGTCGTTGACGGTTCGGGTTTGAAAGACACGATGGAACGGGAAGCAGTTCATTGGCTTCAACGGGAGGGAGTCATTGATTTTCGCAAGCGCAAGGTTTTGCTCGTCAGCGCCATTGACAGGTTCGGGATGGCTGAGGAACTTTGGGCGCTCGGCGCCGATTTGCGGGTCGGTGACCTTGCCTTCGGTTTAGGCATCCCTGTTTTGCTGAAATCGCAGCGGGTTTACGAAACGCTGGGCGCACTGCTTTTACCGCTGCTGACGCAGTTGCCCATCCCGTTCTCTCGGAGGATGATGACAGGGAATGGATGCCCTTAGGGTTCTCAATCCGATAGCGCCCCTTGCCTCGTTGGACGGCATCGTCTTGCGCCCGATAGCGTTGCCTGTCCGTCCCGATTGGGCAATTATCTTCGGGCGGGATGCCCCTTTGCTGTTGGAAATCGGGATCGGCAACGGCGAGTTCCTCGTCTGGCTGGCGAAACGCCATCCCGAAGCCAATTGCCTCGGCGCAGAGATCGCCCGCGAGTTTTTGATCAAGGCGCGCAATCGCATCCGCGACGAAGGCTTGACGAATGTGCGTCTGCTGCCGATGGAGGGTGGTCAAGCCCTCTCGCGGCTCTTCGCGCCTGAAAGCCTTTCAGGGCTCTGGCTCAACTTCCCCGACCCTTGGCACAAGCGACGGCATCAAAAGCGGCGGCTGGTGGACGAAGCCTTCGCGTGGCTTTTGGCATCACGCCTTTGTGTCGGCGGCACTTTCGTCATGGTCACTGATTACGAGCCTTACGCGCAGGGGGTCTTAGCGTTCTTTTCTGCCTGCCCTGCTTATGCGCCCCTTTGGGAGACACCGATGCGTTCCGAACTGTCCGATTACTACGACACCAAATATGCCCGCAAGTGGAAGGCGCTGGGGCGTCCCTTGTTTTACCTCGGTTTCCGAAAAGTTCAGTCTGTCGCCGAACCCGATTGGCTTGCGTCCGTCTATCCGTTGGCTGCGTTGCGAGGCGATGAACCGATGCCGCAAGTGGAATTGTGTGTTGGGCAACCCGTTGATTGGGAGCGGTTGTGGCGAGAGGTGCCTCGTGAAGTATTGTGGCGAAGCGAAGATGGCGTCATCGTCGTCAAGGAAGCCTACCACAGCGATGAGCGTTTGCTGTTGGATGTCATCGTCGCCGAAGGCAAATTGACCCAGCGTTTTTTCGTCGTCGTTCATCCGCACGGTCAAGGCATTTTGGTTCGGTTGCACGAAGCCAGCCACGCCGACCCGACGAAAGGCGTCCACCTTGCTGTCGCCCTCATCGCCAAAGCCCTGACGACCTTGCTTCCCGACGCCCAAATCGCTCAAACGACTTGCTTGCCTTCTGTTTGGCGGGAGTTGGCGGATGTGAATGCGGGTGGCGGTTCTTCCGAACCGTCGTAAACGCCAACAGTTGGGCGACAGGCGACCATCAAAACGATGCGTTAGGGCGAAGCCCCCGCCAAACTGCAATTTTGCTTGGCTCATTAGGCACTTCCAGCATCGTGGCTATGAATAGCCTCAGGTTTCCTCTACATCCCTCAAAACTCGCTCGTAAAGTTCGTCGCCGAGGTAAAAACCAGAGACCCGTAACGCATCAAGGGACGGCTTTACGAGAGGGATCAACCCTTTCTTTTTGGCTTCCATCAGGACACCGACAGTGCCGACGCAACGCACGCCCAAGAATTGGGCAATCTTCCGCCCGACACGATCATCCATCAACAAAAGTTCCGCCCCGATTTCTAAAGCGAGGGCAATCGCTTCTGCCTCACCGACCTCCAATTCCCTCCGCAACACCCTCACCAGCCAAAGGTTGGCGACGCTTTTGCGCCGAACCCACCCTGCCCTTTCTATCATTGCTGCCCCTGGTTGCCCCGCTCCTTTGACGACAACTTCCTCCCAGACAGATTCGGGCACAAAAACCTCTCCGTAAAGGTGGTGCAAAAGTTCCAGTTGACCAATACGGGCAAGGTGAATGAGAGGGGAAGCGTTACTGACAATGCTCATAGACGCCCTAACCCCTTTAGGGTCTCCAAATCCTGCTCGTATTCGGAGAGGTCGTAAGAGGCAGGGATGCGCCGAAGTGTCAAGAGGGCGATGAATTCCCAGACGGACATCCCTGCCAGTTCCCTCGCCTTCCCGAAGGAAAGTTTGCCCTGTTGATAGAGGGAAAGAGCCAATTCTTGGAGTAACTCCTTAGGCGTCATCTTTGCCGCTTCCAGGACTTCTGACGGGACTTCTAAGGTGACTTTGCCCATCCTTGTCCCCTCCTTCGTGTGGCATTTTATCGCAAAAACTCTCTCTCAGCCCTTGCCCTCACTTTTCCGCCTTTGCGGTGGCTCGGTTCTTGCCAAGCCGAGGCTGTTTTTCCCCTCTCACTCCCCGACAGGGGCGGGGATTTGTAGCAGTCGCCAACTGAAAAGCCAAACGATTGCCATGACCGCTGCTGCTGTCCAGAAGGGGAAGGTGGGGGCGAGGTGAAACCAGAAACCTGCCCACAACGGTCCCAAGATGCGGGCGAGACTGCCCGCACTTTGATAAACGCCCATGACGCTTCCCCGCACTTCTTCGGGACTGCATTGCGAGACGAGGCTGGCGAGGGTCGGCTGTGCCATCGCCCCACCGACGGCAAGGACAGCGAGAGGCAGAAAAAGCCAGCGCCAGTGGGAGACTAATGGCAACATCGCCAATCCGAGGGCGATCCAACCCATCCCGCTGATCACCAATCGGGCTTCTCCGTAGCGTTTCGCCCATTGCCCCACCGCCACCCCTTGCAACGCCCCCATCAGCAAACCTGCAAAACTCAGCAACACACCGACCCGCCATCCCGTCTCTTCCACTCCCCAATGCCAGCGCAAGGGCAAAAAGAGGGGAAGGCTAAATTGCAAGTTGGCGATGGCGAAAGTAGCGAAGAAGAACAGGGCGATGCAAAGGAGCAAGGGACGATTTCGCCAGACTTGATGAAGCGTTGCCCAACGGGAAAGAGGATGGGACGATTGGCGCTGTGATGGTTCGGGCAAAAAGCGCCAAGCGCCCAGCAATGCTAATGACGAGAAAATCGCCGCACTAAACCCGACGGCATGAATGCCTCCGAAGCGTCCCAGCAAACCACCCAATGACGGACCCAACACGAACCCAATCCCAAAGGCTGCTCCGACCAATCCCATCGCTCCCGCTCGCTCCGACGGCGGGGTGATGTCGGCTAAGTAGGCTTGGGCGACCGAGATGTTGGCGGCAGCGATGCCCGCAATCAACCGCGAGGCAAATAGCATCGCCACTGAGTTGGCGGCGGCGAAGAGCAGGTAGCCGATGACCGAGCCCGCCAGCGACACCATCAAGATGGGGCGCCGTCCCACCTGATCCGACAAACTTCCCCACACGGGCGCAAACAAAAACTGCATCGCCGAGTAAGTGGCGAACAAAACGCCCACCAACCATTCGGGCGCTCCCAATGCATGGGCGTAAGGACCCAGTTGCGGGATGACCATCCCAAAGCCCAGCAAATCCAACGCCACGATGGCAAAGAGCAATCGCTTCTCTCGCTCCATCCTCGCAACCCCCGAAAATCGCTGGTGGACGAGACAGCGCCACAATTTTTGCACGCCCAAGGCCGCAACTTGAAAGCATCAACGAGGAGGCACCGATATGCGCGTCGGCATCGTGGACACGGACACTTCGCATGCCGTTGAATTCACGAAGCGACTCAATCACATCGGCATCGCCGAAGAGCAATGGGTGGACGGGGCGCAAGTCGTGGCGGCGTGGACGGCACCATCAGTTATCTTGCCCGAAGAGCGCCACCGCGAATACAACCGCATCCTGCGAGAGGAGTTGGGCGTTCGCTTCGTGGACAGTTTGGACGAGTTGCGCAAGAGTGTGGACGCCGTGATGGTGCTTTCGCAAGACGGCAGCGTCCATTTGGCGCGCACCAAGCCTTTTTTGGAAGCGGGGATGCCTGTCTTCGTGGACAAACCTTTTGCCTGTTCGCTCAGCGATGCGCTGCGGATGGCGGACATCGCCGCTAAGCACAACGCCCCGCTCTTCTCCAGTTCGTCGCTGCGTTACGCGTTGGAGGTGCAACGGGTTCACGAGCAAGCGGCGCAATGGGGCGCTGTCGTCGGCGCCGATGCCTTCTCGCCTGCGCCAACCCATCCGCGCAATCCTGGCTTGTTCCATTACGGCATTCACGGCGTGGAGACGCTTTTTGCCTTGATGGGCAAGGGATGTCGGCGGGTTCGGTGCGTTTATCACGACGATGGCGAAGTGGTCGTCGGTGAGTGGACGGATGGACGCATCGGGACGATGCGGGGCATCCGCAAGGGCGCTTACGCTTATGGCTTCACGGTCGTCTGCGAAAAGCAGGTTTGGGCGACGACCATTGACACCCGCTTCATCTATCGCGAATTGCTCAAGCGGGTCGTAGCGATGTTCGCAACGCGCCGTCCGCCATTGGACATCGCCGAGACGCTGGAGATTGTCGCTTTCATTGAAGGCGCCCGCCAATCTGCGGAGCAACACGGCGTCCCTGTTGACTTGCCGAAGTTGTGAAGGCGAAGGGTGTCTTGAATAACCGCTGTTCGTTGCAGCGGACATCGCCATTGTCGCGGCTAATAGCCGCTCCAACAGAGGGTTGGAGGGAGCGTCGGCTTTTCAGCGAAGGCGAAGGGAGCGTTGGCTCATCCTTGTTGGAGTGGCTATCAGCCACGACTAAAGAGGTTCACTGTCCGCTCAATTTCCGAACGCATTTAGGCGAAGGTGACGGAAGCGATGGCGTTGGTGCGGATGGACAACATCGTCAAGCGGTTTGGTGCGGTGACGGCGTTGGACGGCGCATCGTTGGAAGTTGAAGCGGGCGAAGTTCACGCGTTGCTCGGCGAGAACGGGGCGGGCAAGACGACGCTGATGCGCATCTTGGCGGGTCGTTTGTCGCCCGATGCGGGAGAAGTTTGGCTGGACGGCAAACGCATCACCCGCTTCGCCCCACAGGAAGCGCAACGGCAGGGCGTGGCGATGGTCGCTCAAACTTTCACCCTTGTGCTCCCTCTGACCGCCGACGAAAATTTGCGCTTGGCATTACGGGATCGGCGGGCAATAAAGCGGGCGAAAGAGTTCGCCGACGAATTGGGATGGCAGTTGCGTTGGGATGCGGAAGTGGCGGCGCTGTCAGTCGGTGAGCGACAACGGTTGGAAATCTTGAAGGCATTGGCGGTCAATCCCCGCGTGCTGATTTTGGACGAACCGACTTCCGTGTTGACGCCGACCGAAACGGACGCGCTCTTTGGCTTGCTGCGGCGCTTCGTTCGTTCCGACCGAACCGTCATCGTCATCACCCATCGCCTTTCCGAAGTCGCTCAAGTTGCCGATCGGGTGACCGTATTGCGACAGGGACGCAAAATTGCCACCGTGCCTGCGACAACACCGACGGATGAATTGGCGCGGCTGATGGTCGGCGAGGCGATGGTGATTGAGACGAAAATGTCAAGGGAGCGAAGTGGTGAAGTTGTGCTGGAAGTTCGGGATTTGTGGGTGCGGGGCGATGACGGCAGGTGGGCGGTGAAAGGCGTCGGTTTCACCGTGCGGTCAGGAGAGATCGTCGGGATTGCGGGCGTGGATGGCAACGGGCAGCAAGAGTTGGTGGAAGCCATTTGGGGATTGCGCCGATGGGAACGGGGCGAAATTCGGTTCGGGGATGCAAAGGGTTTTGCGATGCCTCGTGAGTGGTGGCGCAATGGTGCGGCGTTTTTGCCATCCGACCCGATGCGGCGGATGGCTGTTTTGGCGTGGAGTTTGACCCGCAACGCCGCCTTGCGTCGGCAAGTGGAAGAGCAAGGCTGGTGGCTACATTGGGCGAAAGTGCGGGCGATGGCGGAAGCGTGGCGGCAACGATTTGGGGTGCGGGCGCCAAGCGTGGAAACTGCCCTTGCCAATTTGTCGGGGGGCAACCGACAGCGTTGGGCGCTGGCGATGGCGCTCGCCGAACCGAAACGCCTTTTCGTTCTCGTCAACCCGACACAAGGTTTGGATGTGGCGTCCACGAAAACTGTCCATGAGTTGCTGAACCAGTTGCGTGCCGAGGGCGCTGCCATTTTGCTGGTGTCCACCGATTTGGAGGAAGTGTTGACGCTAAGCGATCGGGTGTTGGTGATGTTTGCGGGGCAGTTGCGGGAAGCGGAACGACAGCGGGAAATCGTCGGAGCGTTGATGGGCGGTGTGGGTTTTGAGGGGGAGCAAGGCGTTACAATTTCGGCGGCAAATTGACGGAAGGAGGCGAAGTTGGGATGGCGTTACGATGGGGCATCGTGGGTGTGGCAGGCATTGGCATCGCCCACGCCCAAGCCCTGAAGGACATGGAGGGCGTGGAACTTTACGCCGCCTGCGATGTCGTTCCCGAAGCGTTGGAGCGGTTTTGCGCTGAGTTCAACATCCCCCATCGCTTCACCGACTACGGCGAGTTTCTCCGCAGCGAGGTGGAAGTCGTTTCCATTTGCACGCCCCACTTCCTTCACGCCGAACAAACTATCGCCGCTTTGGAAGCGGGCAAGCATGTGTTGTGCGAGAAGCCGATGGCGGTCAGCGTTTCGGAAGCCGATGCGATGATCGCGGTGGCGAAACGAGCCAAAGGCAAAGCGGGCGTCGTCTTCCAGCATCGCATGGACCCGCCCATCCGCACCGTCAAGAAATTGCTGCCTGAACTGGGCGAACTGGTGCGGGGTTTGTATCAAGGGCACCACTTCCGCACTCAGGCTTACTACGAGCAAGGGCGGTGGCGCGGGACTTGGTGGGGCGAAGGCGGTGGCGTGCTCATCAATCAAGCCATCCACGATTTGGACACTCTCGCCTACTTGCTCGGCTTGCCCCATCGGGTCACGGCGCGCCTTGCCAACTTTGCCCACGAGAATGTGGAAGTGGAAGACATGGCGTCGGCGATTTGGGAATGGGAGGGCGGCGCCCATTTTGTCGTCCACATCAGCAGCGTCGCTTTCGCCGTCCCATCCCGCTTGGAAATCACGGGCAACAACGCAACGGTCATTTTGGAAGGCGGCGTCGTTCGGTTGGGGCGCTACGAGCCTGCATTGCTGCAATACCTGCGGGAAAGCGATGAGGCGTGGGGGCGACCGAAGGTGGAATGGAGCGAGGTGCCCGTTGACAAGGATGTGCCACGCGGTCATTCCACTGCCATCCGCGCTTTCGCTCAAGCGGTGTTGACCGACAGCGAACCGCCCGTGCCCTTTGAGGAGGGCATCAAATCGCTGGAGTTGATGAACGCCTTTGTGCTCTCGCACTTTACGGGCGAACCCGTTTCGCTGCCCGTTGACCGCGCCGCTTACGATGCCTTGCTGACCGAATTGCGGCAGGGCACGAAACGGTTGCGGTGAACTCAACGGAGCGCCACGAGCAATTGGCGCACTTGTTGGAGGCTTTCGGCGAGGGCGTTGACAGCAAGGTCAATGTGGTCGGGTTGGACGATGAGGGGCGGCTCCAAGCGGATGACACGGGGATTGTTGAGGGTGTAAGCGGTCAAGACACGCCGTTGCAACATCCCCGCCGCCGTCAGCAAAGCGATGTCGGCATCGGCAAATTCCACGCCAACGAGCAACCCTTTGCCCCGCACTTCCGTGATGAAGTCGGCGAATTCGCTTTGCACTTGACGCAACCGCGCCATCAGCAAATCGCCCATTTCGGCGGCTCGCTCGGCGAGGCGCTCTTTTTGCAACACCTGCAAGGCTGCCAAACCAGCGGCGCAGGCTAAGGGATTTCCGCCCAGCGTGGACGAATGGAGCAGCGGGTTGTCAAACAGCGGCTCAAAAACTTTTTGCGCCCCAATCGCTGCGCCCAACGGCATCACCCCACCGCCCAACGATTTCGCCAACGCCATCAAGTCGGGAGCGACCTGCCAATGTTCTACGGCGAAGTTTTTGCCTGTCCGCCCCAAACCCGTTTGCACTTCGTCGGCAATCAGCAACGCCCCAACTTGGTCGCAAATTTTTCGCACCGTCGGCAAAAAATCATCGGGCGGGACGATGACGCCCCCTTCGCCTTGGATGGGCTCCACGATAATGGCAGCCGTCTGCTCGTCCACGACTTGCGCAAGGGCATCGGTATCGCCAAAAGGCACATGGACGAACCAATCAAGGAGGGGCTCAAAGGGTTGGCGGTAAACTTCGCGCCCCGAAGCGCTGAGCGCTCCCAGCGTTTTGCCGTGATAGGCATTTTGCATGGCGACGATTTTCGGTCGCCTCGTCGCCAAGCGGGCGAACTTCAGGCAGGCTTCCACCGCTTCCGCCCCGCTGTGGCAGAAAAAACAAAACCGCAAATCGCCCGGTGTCAAGGCTGCGAGTTGGGCGGCTAACTCCGCCTGCAATTCGTTGAACAAGACGCGGCTGGACAAAGGCATCTTGTCCAGTTGCGTTTTGACGGCGGCGACGATGGCGGGATGGCGATGACCGAAATTGAGGGCGCCGAAACCGCCGAGGAAATCCAAATAGCGGTTGCCGTCGTGGTCGTAAACCCAAACGCCTTCGGCGTGGCTCTCAACGGCTTCCAAACCCGCAAACTTCATCAGCCGCGCCAAACCTGGGTTGAGGTGTTCGGCATACAAGCGAGTCACCCTCTCGCTCGGTGAATTCATTGTCGCCCACCTCAGCGTTGCATCGGCGATGGAAAAAGCGAGGGCAGGAGGCGAATGGTCGGGGTGCCCGGATTTGAACCGGGGACCTCTGGCCCCCCATGCCAGCGCGCTCACCAAACTGCGCTACACCCCGACCGAGTTTGGGGTCACAAGTGACCGACGCAAATTATAGCGTGGGTTGCGGGAAAAGACAGACGGCGACACCGTTTGGCTGAGCCATGCCCGTCCGTAACTTGCGCTGAGTTGCGGAAAGCAAAAGGGTTACGCCGTGAGGACGACAGCGTTAAAATTGCCCGACGACACGGAGGGATGGCCGAGTGGTCCAAGGCGACGGCCTGCTAAGCCGTGGCGGGGTTAAAGCCTCGCCCCCGGGTTCGAATCCCGGTCCCTCCGCCAGCGCGCCCGTAGCTCAGTCCGGAAAGAGCGCTGGCCTGCGGAGCCAGAGGTCCTGGGTTCAAATCCCAGCGGGCGCGCCAAAGGCTTGACAGTTTGGGACTTGACAGTTTTAGCCCTTGCCGATGCGCCCGTAGCTCAGTCAGGACAGAGCACTGGCCTCCGGAGCCAGGGGTCGCAGGTTCAAATCCTGCCGGGCGCGTTTTCCCCACCAAACTCCCTCTGCGCCTCGTCCCAAAATTTCTGCGGTGATCTTCATGGCTCGGAAACCGTCGCATCCCGAAGGGCAAAAGGTGGCAGCGACGAGGCGGACTGCCTTTTGGCTGAAAGTTGTCAGCGTCATCGCCGCTTTCGCCGCTTTTTTGCTTTGGCGGGGTTGCACCGCTTTGTCCCCCGCCAGTAACTCCAATGATGGCAACTCCGCTTCTCAACCCCATCCTGCCGCCAATGCCTTTGATGGGCAACGCGCCTTTGATTTGCTCGTCCAACAAGTCAACTTCGGTCCTCGCATCCCTGACACCGAACCGAGCCGCCAAACGCAACAACTCATCGCCCAAAAGTTGCAGGATGCAGGGGCGCAAGTGCTTCGGCAGGAATTCACCGTCACTTATCGCGGGGTGACTTATCGCATGGTGAATGTTTTGGGCGTGTTGAAGGGACGCAGCGACCGCAAGGTGCTCCTTTGCGCCCACTATGACACACGCCCCGTCGCCGACCAAGACCCCAACCCCGCCAACCGCAACAAACCCATCCCAGGCGCCAACGACGGGGCATCGGGAGTGGCGGTGTTGCTGGAAATCGCCCGCGTCCTGAAAACCCATCAACCGCCCCGCACCGTCGTCTTTGCCTTTTTTGACGGCGAAGATTTGGGCGATGTGGGCGATGGCGGGATGTTTTTCGGCAGCAAGCACTTCGCCCGCAATTTGACCGTCAACGGTGTCAACCTTCGGGCGGAGATGGGCGTTTTGTTGGACATGGTGGGCGACCGCGATTTCCGCAGCACCGACGAAACTTTCTCCCGTCAATTCGCCCCGCAAGTCGTGGACGGCATCTTGAGGGCGGCAAAGGTGTTGGGTTATGGTGGGCTGTTTTTCCAACCGCCCGCCATGATCATCATGGACGACCATTTGCCATTGAACGAAGCGGGCATCCCGACCGCCGACATCATTGACTTTGACTACCCCTACTGGCACACCTTGCAAGACACGCCCGACAAATGCAGCGCCGAAACCTTAGCGATTGTCGGGCGGACGGTGTTGCAATGGCTGATGACTTTGTGAGACAAGTTGTCCGTAAGGTGATTGGGCATGGCGGTTTGTTGGGCGATTGATTTGGGCACGAGCAACACGACCGTTTGCACCAACCGAGACGGCAGCGTCCGCACCGTGCACTTGCCCGACATCGCCCGAACAGAACCTGTCACAGGAACGCCTTTGATCCCGTCCGCCGTTTGCCTTCTGGATGCACAAGGCGAGCAAGTGCTCATCGGGCAAAAAGCCATCGCTTACAACTGGGACGGTCAGGCGTCAGGGTTTGCTTTCGGCTTCAAGCGTTATTTGGGCACGGAGAGCCAGCGCCCGTTGGCGCGCTTCGGCAATGTCACCATCACCGCCCGCGATGCTGCCTTTTACTTCCTGCGGGAGTTGTTCAAGGCGATGGAAAATCACGCAGGCGAACCCATCACCGATTTGACCATCGCCGTCCCGTGCAGTTCTTACGAGACTTACCGAGCCGAATTGCTTTCCATCGTCCGACGGTGGCGAAAGCCCGCTGCGTGGTGGCGGGAAGTTTGGCAACAGTTGATGGCGCTTGTGCGACGGCAGCACCCGTCGGCAAAGGGCGTGACTTTCCGAACAGTGGATGAACCCGTCGCTTCGGCGTTGGGTTACGGCGTGAATTTGGAGCGGGATGTGACGCTGATCGCTTTTGACTTCGGCGCAGGTTCGTTGGAAGTGGCGGCGGTGCGCATGGAAGGGGGCAAGGTGTTGGAAACGGGGCGGGCGGAAGTGTTGGCAAAACAAAGTTTGCGCGTCGGTGGCGATGATGTGGATGAGTGGGTGTTGCAAAAGTTCGTCCCAGAACCGTTGCGGGCGTTGCCGACTTACCGTGTGTTGCTCAAGTGGGAGGCGGAGCGGGTGAAAATCGCTGCCAGCAGCGGTCAAACGGCTACCTTCACCTTTCGCGGGCGCGACTTCGGGACGCTGGACTATCACGGCTTGACAGGCTTGCTGGCGGAGCGGGGACTTTATCAAAGCGTGCAGGAAACGATGGAGCGGTTGATGGCGGAGTTGGACGAAAAGCACGGTTTGAGGGAGCGGGACATTGACGAGGTGTTGTTGGAAGGCGGCTCCACTTTGCTGCCCGAAATCCGCAACCTTTTGGCGGACATGTTCGGGCGAGAAAAAATCCGCGAGTGGCTGCCCTTTGAGAGCGTGGCGCGGGGCGCTTGCCTGTTTGCGATGGGCGTGCCCGTTGAAGACATCATCTACCACGATTACGCCTTGCGGGTGGCGGGCGAGGGCAACGAGGAGCGGGTGGAGTATGAGTTACTCATCCCGCGCGGGACGCGCTACCCGACGCCCAACGAATTTGTCGTCCGCTACTATGCGCCTGCCCGCGATGGGCAGACGGCGGTCAACTTGTTCATTTGCGAAGTCGGCGGCGTGGCGGGGCGACCCGTAGAGTGGGAGGTGCGAGGGGATGGGCGAAAAATGTTCACTCCCAAGACGGAAGGCGAACACGCCTTTTGCATCTGCCTGAACGAGGGCGATGAAGCCATTCCCCTTGACCCGCCAGGGCAAGGCAAAGGGGCGAGGTTGCGGGTCAGTTTCCGCATTGATGCCGACCGATGGTTGCGCATGACTGTCCACGATTTGGTGCGGAAGGCGGACTTGAAAGTGGACGAACCCGTCGTGCGGTTGCGGTGAGGCAGAAGGCGTGAAGCGGGAAGGAGTGGCAGAATGAGGGCGACGCTTTTCGGCGGCAGGTGACCGATGATGGCGCACCCTTCCGACGAAATGTTGCTGCGGGCGGAAAACGAACGGCTGCGGGAACGGGTGGCGGAATTGGAAGGGCAACTGCAGCGCTTGCGAAAATTCGTCATTTGGCTGGTCAACGGCATCACTGACTACCCCGATTGGTGGGATTTCCTACTGGGCGAGGAACTGCCGTTCTTCCTTCCCTGGAACGAGGCAAGGCTTCCGCCTGACGCCGATCACCCTGCCTGCGACATGGACTCACTCCTGCAATTGCTGCAATACCGCGAGCATCGCCTTAATGCCATCGTTTGCGCCACCTTAGTTCTTTTGGGCGACCCTTCCGTCGTTCCCCACCTGATCCCATTGCTGGGGGAACGCAAGACGCTTTACGACATTCGTTTGTGGGACTTGGCAGGGGGAGCATTGCGATGGTTTGGGGCGGGGGAACTCGTGGATGCCTTTGAGCGTGTCTTGGAGCATGGCGACATGGAGGCGTTGGAACGCTTGCGCCCTTATCGCCAGCCCTTCATTGACGCCTTCCTGAGGGCGCTACGCAGCCCTAACAATCGCCACATCCTTCATGCCTTAAAAGCGTTGAAGGCGTGGAACGCTGTGGAGGCGCTGCCCCGCTTGAAGTCTATGGCACGGTGGGGTTGGTTCAACTTTCCAGAGCGAGTGCGTCAGGCAATCAACGAAACGATTGCGCACTTGGCATCCATCGCCAACTTGCCCCGTCCTGCCGATGGGCAACCGACGACGGAAAATCTTCCGCGCCCCGCAGTTGGAAGCGAGGGAACGACCGACAACCTTCCTCGCCCTGCGGAAATGCCAAAGGAAGGTGACGGTTGACATCCTTGCTGGGTAGGGTGGTGAAAGATGCCGACTGTCCGCGTTGGCTTCATCGGAGCGGGCAATATGGCGAACGCCATGCATTATCCGAGCGTCGCCGACATTCCCGAAGCGATGCTGTGGGCGATTTGCGATTTGAACGAGGAGCGGTTGCATCGCACCGCCGACAAATACGCCGTCCCTAAAGAGCGCCGCTACACCGATTACCGACGCATGTTGGAGCGCGAGCCGTTGGACGCCCTTTATGTCATCATGCCCCCGATGGGACTTTGCCCCATCGTCCTTGATTGCCTGAAGGCGGGCAAGCATGTGTTCATTGAGAAGCCACCAGGTTGCAACGCCGACGAGGCGTGGGCGATGGCGGAGGAAGCGGAGCGACAAAAAGTCAAGACGATGGTCGGCTTCAACCGTCGCTTCGCTGCCGTCTATCGGCACGCAAAGGCGAAAGTGTTGGAGCGGGGCGCACCGTCGTTGGCGTTGGCGGAGTTCCACAAGGACATGTTGGGGCAAGGCGCTTACTACGGGATGAGCATCCTTCGGACGGACATCATCCACGCCGTTGACATCCTTCGGGATTTGCTGGGCGAGGCGGTGGAAGTGAGCGGGCAAGTTTGGTCGCGTTACGAGCGCTGGCACGGTTCGCACAACCAGTTCGCGGCGCTGATCCGATTTGAGGGCAACGCCGTCGGCATCTTGCTGGCGTCGCGGACGGCGGGAAGCCGTTACGAGCGCTTTGAGTTGCATGGCAAGGGCATTAGCGCTTACATCCGCGCCCCTGAGTTGGCGGAAATCCATCGGCAAAAGGAAGGCGTGGAAACGGTGACGGGAGAGCAACTGACGGGCAGCACCGACCCCCGCATCACTTACGGCTACTTGGACGAGAACCGCCACTTCATCGCCTGCATCCTGAACGACCAAACGCCGCTGACGAACTTTACCGACGCCGCCAAGACGATGGAGTTGGTGGAGCGGATAGAAGCGTTCGGCGGGCTTCCTTTGCCGTGATGGTCGCCTCTACTCCGTCAAGGCGACGCTTTTGACCATTTCCGCATCGCCAGAGAAACTGCTGTTTGGATTGATGTCGCCAGAGCGGACGAAGGCGACGAAAGTGCCCTTGACATACTTGCCCCCTCGTGCTGACCCTTGCCATCGCACTTCTGTCACTTCAATGGCGACGAAGCCGATGGCGTGGAAGTAATAGGCGTTAGGAAAGCCGCCGTGGGTGGGAAAGAGGCTACTCATCCCACTTCGGTCAAAGTAGCGGTCAAAGACGATGAAGTAGAAGATGGGGCGGCGTCCTTGGTTGACATATTGCTGGCGCTTGTTTTCCAATGCCTGCAACCCTGAGGCACGGATGCCGGGGTTGCCCATGATGAAGTCGCCGTCGTTGCCGAAAAGAGAGCCAGCGATAATAGGATAGGGGTTGCCGTTCAGAATCCAATCGTTGACATTGGCTTGGCTGTGGGATTGGTCAACTTCTCGGTTGCCGATGGTCGCTTCGTCGGCGTTGTGAATCCACGCCAAGTTGAGCCAACCTGAGTAAGGGTTGGATGAGTCGCCATAGTTGCGGGGGCTGCCTGGCGGCGTTTGCACCGAGACCTGAAAGCCGTCCCAAACCGTCAACAAATCGCCGACATTGGCATTGCGGATGATTTCGTAATGGACGGCGATGGGAATGGTGTCGCTACGGGCGGGCATCGTCTTCAAGTTGCCCGCATTGGCACGAGCGCGGGCGGAGACCAACGCCGTCCGTTGACCCAACACGCCCCCGAACAAAACGGTCTCGTCCCGCTGCACTTGCACTTCCACGCCGTTGGCGCCTACTGGAATGCTGGAACCTGTGCCGTTGGTGATTTCCTGCAAGCGAGTGCTTCCTTGAACGAGCCATGCCCGCGCCGTCGTGTAGTTGGGGGCGTTGGCTTGCAGGTATTGGACAACCTTCCGCCAGATGACCGCTGGGCTGGTCGTGGTGGGGTTCATCGCCAACTCTTGTGCCCCCGCCAAAGCGGCGGCGTCAGCGGCGTTTTGCAAGATGCGGCGGGTGCGATAGAGGCGACTGCCGTCTAACGCTAACCCCAACACCGCCAGCAAGGCGACGAGGCTCAAAACGACGACGACCACCGTTTGCCCTCTTCGCACGGCGTTCACCTCCCGTTGCTTTTTCACCATCTTGCCCCTCCAGTCGTGGCTGATAGCCACTCCAACAAAGACGGGCGACCCGACGCCCAATACGCCTTCGTTGCTTCGCTGATGCCCATTTACGGCAGGCGCATCGTTGCCTTCACGACGATGGGCGTGTCAAAGCGCACGAAGATGGGTCGGAAGGGATAAGAGACGGTCACTGTCACGAAGGCGCCTGATTGAGGCGGGTTGGGCGAATAGGTCACTTGGACGCTCACTTGGTTACGGTCAATGCCCGCTACAGTTGACCGAACGCGGGCAATGATGCCCGCAAGGTCGTAGGGACGGAGGGTGGCATAGCGCGCCCCTTCGCGGGCAGCGTTGGTCAGGGTGCTGATGGAGAAGGCATAGCGCCCTGCTTCCACCAAGCCTAAGAGCAACAGGACGAACACCGTGAGACTAACCGCAAACTCCACCAGCGTTTGGGCTTTTCGCATCTTTCTCACTGCGCCGCTAACAGCGGCGCCGTCGCTTTTGCCCCAACCGTTAAGTAATTGACGCCGATGAAACGCGCCATGATGGTCGGCACTTGGGTGCGGACTTGAACGGTGACGGGCTGCCCAGGTTGAAGCGGGCTGGGCAAGGTGATTTGGATGTCGGCGTCGCTGAGGGTGATGCCCGCGTTGGCAGCCTCCTGCCGAACAATTTGGCGGGCGCCAGCAAGGTCATTGGGGTTGCGGGCGACATAGTGAGCCCCTTCCCGCGCCGCATTCGTGAGCGTCACCGACACGATGAGGGCGCGCCCATAGTCGGCGATGCCTGCCAAAACGAGCAACAGGAACGACAGGGCTAATGCCAACTCCAACAGGGCTTGCCCCCGTCGCATCATCTCTTCGCCTCCGAGCGAGGTTGTCGCCATTATGCCACGCCCATCATCGGTTTTCACCTGTCGCCATCATTGTAGCGGTGAGGACGATGCTTTTCTGTGACGCCTGTCAACGCCCTTTCACCCTTTCGCCTGACCGATGGCGCTGCGATTGCGGAGCGCCCTTGCGTTGGCTGCCATCGGCAACCTTTTCGCCCGACGCCATCCGTTCCCGCGACGGGACTTTGTGGCGTTATCAGACGATGCTTTCGCTTCCTGAAGGGGCACACCTTGTCTCGTTGGGCGAAGGGATGACGCCCCTGTTGCCGACGCCTGACGGGCAAAGTTGGCTCAAATTGGAGTTCCTCAACCCGACGGGCAGTTTCAAAGACCGAGGCGCTTCCGTGCTCATCACGGGTTTGAAGGCGTGGGGCGTTCAGGAAGTCGCCGAAGATTCGTCGGGCAATGCGGGCGTGGCGTTGGCGGCTTACGCACGGGCAGCGGGCATCCGTTGCCGCATCTTCGTCCCCAAGACGGCATCGCCGGGCAAACTCGCTGCCCTGAAGCAGTTTGGCGCCGACATCGTGTTGTGTGTTGACCGTCAAGAGGCAGCGGAACGGGTGATGGAGGCGGTGAGGGAAGGCGCTTACTACGCCAGCCACACTTGGCATCCCCTTTACCTTCAAGGGACGAAGACGATTGCTTACGAACTCGCCGAGCAACTAAGCGAACGCCTTGACGACACTTTTTCCGTCTTTGTGCCCGTCGGCAATGGCGATTTGCTTTTGGGGCTTCATTTGGGCTTTCAGGAGTTGGCGATGGCGGGGCAAATTGACCGTCTGCCCCGATTGATGGCGGTGCAAGCGGAAAATTGCGCCCCCATTTACGCTGCGGCGAAAGGCGTTGACTTGCCCATCAAGACGACGATAGCGGAAGGTGTGGCGGTGGCGAACCCACCCCGTTTGCGCCAAGTTATTGCTGCCGTCACCCAAACGAAAGGCGACATCCTTGCCATCCCCGAACCTGCTATCGCTGAGGCAGTGGACGAGTTGGCGGCGTTGGGGCTTTGGGTGGAACCGACGGGGGCGTTGGCGTGGGCAGCGTGGCAACAAAAGGGTTGCCCACCCAAGAGCATCCTACTTTTGACAGGGGCAGGCTGGAAAACCCTTCGCCCTTAAGCCTTGCCGCAAAGGTGACCGTTGCGATTTCACCGCTATCATCGCCGTGTTTGAGGAGGGATGTTGCGATGGGACGCAAAGGCTCACGGACGAGTCGTCCGCAACCTGCCCGCCAGCGGGCAACCCGAAAACCGACCTTGCGTTGGCGCATCTTGTTTGTCGCTTCAGAGATGTTTCCGTTGGCGAAGACGGGCGGGTTAGCCGATGTCATCGGCGCGCTGCCGAAAGCGTTAGCGAAACGGGGGCACGATGTGCGGGTTTTGATGCCCAAATATCGCGCCACCTACGCCGTTGACCACCGCACCGAACGCGTCTTGGATTTGCCCGACATCCGCTTCGGCACTTTCTCGCTGGGCTGCGGGATTGACGCAAGCGATGTGCTCCAACGGGACGGGGGACGAGGGACGGGGGGCGTGACCGTTTATCTCGTGGAGCATTTCGGGCTTTACGACCGTGACCGCCTTTACGGTTACGGCGACGATTGGGTTCGGTTCGGGTTGCTTTGCAAGGTGGCGCTGGAGTTGCCGAAAGTTCTCAATTGGCGCCCTGACATCATCCACTGTCACGACTGGCAAAGTGGGCTGGTGGCTGCCTACTTGAAGACGATGTATCGCAGCGACCCGTTCTTTGCGGGCACGGCAACCGTCTTCACCATCCACAACCTTGCCTATCAGGGCAACTTTGACCCGTCGGTGCGCGAGGCGTTGGGCTTGCCACCCGAAACTTTCCAGATGCACGGGTTGGAATTTCACGGGCAGTTCAGTTTCATCAAGGGCGGGCTTTACTATGCCGACATGCTTACGACGGTCAGCCCCCGATATGCGCAGGAAATTCAAACGGAGCAATTCGGCGAAGGCTTGCACGGGTTACTGCGCGACCGAGCCCAACAAGGGCGCTTGGTGGGCATCTTGAACGGGATTGACTACGAAGTCTGGAACCCCAAGACCGATGAATTGCTTCCCGCCCGCTACGATGTCCGCACTGTCGGCAAGGGAAAAGCCACCAACCGACAGGCACTGTTGCAGCGGGTCGGCTTGACCGACGGAGGCGAAATGGTCATCGGCGTCGTCTCCCGCTTGGCGCATCAGAAGGGCTTTGATGTCGTCGCCTCGGCAGCCGACGCGTTATTGCGATTGCCCGTCAAACTCGTCGTTTTGGGCGCTGGCGAACAAGAGCCGTTGTTTGCCGAGTTGCAAAAGCGCTATCCCGAAAAAGTGGCGGCGAGGTTGGGCGTCGTGGACGAGGAGTTAGCGCACTTGATTTACGCAGGCGCCGACGCTTTCTTGATGCCGTCTCGCTTTGAACCGTGCGGGCTGGGGCAAATGATTGCCATGCGTTACGGCACGGCGCCCATCGTCCACGCCGTCGGTGGGCTGGCGGACACCGTTCGGGATTTTGACCCTGTAACGCAACAAGGCAACGGCTTCACCTTCAACGAACTGACGGTTGATGCGCTGGTCAAGACGACGGAGCGCGCCGTCAGCATCTATCGGGAGCGGAAACTGTGGCAGGCGCTGATTCGCAACGCCATGCGGGAAGACTTTTCGTGGGAGAAATCCGCCCAGCAATACGAGGCGCAGGCTTACGCCGCCGCTTTGCGCCTCCGTTGATTAGTTTGGCGGTTGGGAACGGTGATAAGTGATGGCGAAAGGGAAAAGGAAGGTCGTCCGAGAAATCGTCGGCGGCGAGGTTTACGAGTATGTGCCGTTGGGCAGGCACATCGTCAGCGCCAAAGGTGTTTGTGGCGGTCGCCCCACCTTCAAATACACGCGGGTGGAAGTCGCCACCGTCTTGCGCCTGATCGCAGCGGGCGTGAGTGTGGACGAACTGGTCGCCAACTTCAAAGGGCGCATTTCCCGCGATGCCATTGAGGAAGCCTTGCAATGGGCGGCGAAACTTGTTGCCCAGCAGGGGAAGGCGGTGGCGGCGTGATCGTGCTGGACGAACATTTGCTTGGGTTGAGCATAGACCGAGCCATTGCCCGTTGGTATGCGGGAAAAGTGGGCTACATCACAGAGTTGCGTCCCAACACGGTCGTCAAGGATGAAGCCATCCCTTCGCTTTTGCGGGAAGCGACGCAACCCACCTTCGTCACCTGCGATGTGGCGGGCTTTTGGCGCAAGATAACGCCACACCGACGATATTGCATCGTTTGCTTTGCCATCTCCGAAGAGCGTTGGCGTTGCATCCCGACCCTACTTCGCCGTTTGTTTCGGACGGAGGGATTTCGGGCGAAGCGGGAGCGGATGGGCAAGGTGGCGCTCGTCACCACCACGACGGTCCGCTTCTACGCTGTCCATCAACCTTCCATCAGCGAACTTCCGCTGGCAGGGTGAAACGGCGACGATGGCAAGTTGGGGCAAACCCTTGTGCCCACCAAAGTCGCAAAATTGAGTTGGCAAAACTCGCATCACCGACAAGGAGGCATGCGGAATGCGCAAAGGTTGGTTGGTGTTGGGCTTAGCGGGTGTGATATTGGGCGGGCTGATGGCGCAACCGAAGTCAGCCGTTTCGGTGCGCATCACCGAGCAAACGACGCTGGGACAAATCCTGATGGCACTGGCACGGCGCACGACGGCGCAATTGCGGATGGACGAGTCCACGCG
>Ga0080007_1077734_pt1 | contig 28446 bp, 35 predicted proteins | sample OctOCTMetagenome_FD_69210 | JGI IMG/M metagenome (GOLD analysis project Ga0080007, IMG submission 69210) | Hot spring and microbial mat streamer communities from Octopus Spring Streamers, Yellowstone National Park, USA - OCT_B (SPADES... | ecosystem: Environmental > Aquatic > Thermal springs >...
AGGAAATATTAGAGAATTCAGCCTTCATCGTGATTGTTAATCACTCGGCTTCATCACTCTTTTTCCCTCCCCATGCCTAGGTTAGGGAGTATGGACTCCCAGCCACGACATGGGGAGTTTCTTTGGGTGCCCTCCTTTACCTCACAACTGCTCATCAGCTTCATAGTAGCACCCTCCGATTAATTTTTATAACTGACCTCCTCCCCGCCCTAAAGGGGCGAGACTTTCAGTTGTAAAATATATATCTTGTGGGTATTATGATCTGTGGGGGCCGATGAGGTTCTCCATAGATTATAGCGATCGAAAGCCTCTGGGAAGAACCGGAGAGACGGTTCCGGCTATAGGGGTGGGGACTTGGAGGATAAACGACTATTCAAGGGCTGAGGCAGCCCTTATAAGGGCTGTTGAGCTTGGGATGAATATGATAGATACTGCAGAGATGTATGCCAATGGAGAGGCTGAAAGGCTTGTGGGAAGGGTTATAAGGGCTGTTGGGAGGGAGAATATATTTGTGATAACAAAGATACTTCCAGACAGGTTTTCGGATCAGTCTAAGGTGCTCAGAGCCCTAGAGTCCAGTCTTAGAAGGCTTGACACATCCTATGTGGATCTAGTGCTTATCCACTGGCCCAGACCTGGGACACCTATTGAGAAGCAGATCCAATATCTAGAGGCAACAGTTGAGAATGGGATGGCGAGGTATATGGGTGTAAGCAACTTCGGCCCAGAGAGTATTTCAAGAGCCCTCAACGCTGTTAAGAAGCACGAGATAGTGGCTAACCAGGTTAAATACAGCGTTCTAGATAAACAGGTTGAAAGGGATCTCCTAGATATATCTATAAAGAACGGCGTATTGATACAAGCATACACCCCTCTAGAGTGGGGAGGGGTTGCGAGAAACAATGTTGTGGTTAGGATAGCATCTAAATATAGCAAAACACCTGTGCAGGTAGCCCTCAACTACCTGATCTCGAGACCCATGGTAGCCGCTATACCGAAGTCAGAGAGGGTTGAGAGGATAGAGGAGTTCAGAGGTGCCATGGGTTGGAGGCTGGCTAGGGAGGATATAGAGGCTCTAGAAAATATATAGCTATGCCAATAGCGTTTCCGCTTGTCCCCCGATGGTTATTGATTGTCACTGGTATTCTTTTGTTATGGGTTGCTTTGCTTCTTGATCCACAGGTTTTGGATACCCCTATGGGTTCATAGGTGGCTGTCGAGCCTAGCGGCATGGGGCTCTGTAGAGGGGAACGCCACGCCCCTCCCATCTGTGGATAGATATTTCAAGCCGATGTTTATAGTTCCTACAACATCTCTATCCATGGCTAATCCATTACTCAGCCTTGCTAGCCTCATCTGTATTTTTATAACTCTCACCCTTCTATCCCCTCTCAGCGCAATGCGAATCACAGAGGGGGTATATCTCTTGATAGGCTTACCGCTAAACGGATCTCTTGATGATAAGTATGCCTCTGACCCCTCAACATCGTATAGGGGCTTGTTATTCAATATCTCTACTAGTTTTGAGGCGCAGCACTGGTGGATCCTATGCCTCAGATTTTTCCTACTAGCTTTGCTAGCCATTCTATCCCTACCCCTATGGGCATTCCCGATAACTACTGTGGCACTATATTTTCTAGCGATCTCCTCGATGATCCCAGCCGTTTATAGATGATATCTTCTTTCCTCTCCCCCTCGTGAAGCCTTCTAAGCGATTTCCTAACATCTCTATCCCTAGTGGATCTATTCTCCGCTATCTCTCTCCTCCTCTTAGAATAAGCTATAACGATCCTGCCAATATTAGTTTCAACCCTATAGATCTCATGTAGCCTTCTATCTATAAACATGGCTAGGGTAACATTGTTCTCATTTATATCTACTGCAACAGAGTTATCCGGGTTATAAGATACTTCGAACTCCTTGGTCAGCGTTAGATACATGAGGATCCTCCCACCGGTTAGCTTCAGCTCTAGCTCGCTTGATGGCTTCCAATTGTTATAGAGATATATATGTAGATGCTTATTGTTTCTATAGCCTATCCTTATCCATCCTCTATGTGTTCTAACCTCTATATATCCCTCTCTCAATCTCCAATCCTGGGAATCAGAGTAGATCAGTGTTATACTCCTTATCACAGGCTTATCTTTTTCTGTTTCTCCTTTCCTCTTCTTCTTTTTGAATGACCTAGCCCTTCTAACAGCATCCCTATAAGCACCTTTAATTACTCTAGTTGGGAGCCATGGATATTCCTCTCTAAACCTGTTATAGAAGATCCTGTGTAAAGTGGGTTGAGAAGCTCTATACTCTAGAGCGTAGTCTGTCATCTCACCCAGCATCTCCCTATATGCATCTTAAATCTCTCTAAGAGCCTCTCTACCAATACTGCTAGTCCAGCCTTCTAGGATTATTGTTCTTTTAAGGGTCTTTAACTGCCTGCTCGACAGCCCCCACCACCTTCTTCTACTTGTGGCTACGCTTACCGTAGATCTTGCCAGCAAAACTCGCTAATCTTATATAATTTCTCCATTTCCCATCAAGTAATTAGAAGTAACTGAGAGTATTTAAATTTATCGCTAAACCGGCAACAGCCTTTATAGAGGATCTCTGGATCCCCAGCTCCTCGATAAGGATATCCACGAGCTTGGCTAGACTTCTCTTGGCAAGCTCTAGACACCCGGGCTATATGATCTCTAGCTCAGCCACCTCACCCCCTAAGGGGCATCTACCCCCGGAGCTTCTCTCCTGAGCTCGCTCTCGCCTGGGCAGTAGTATAGTTTCTGGACTGAGCACCCCGGTATTTGATCTGCATCTATGTCGAAGAGGAGATCAGAGCCTCTCCAACCCTTCTCCTCCATAGAGGGTGCTGAGAGCTGTAGATAGACTGCAGAGGAATAGTATAGGTGAAGGGGAGGCTTCTGAACTACATATCTCCTAAGCTCTTCGGGAGATCTGAACGAGAGATGCCTAACATATGTCTCTGAATCGAAGGGTTGTAACGCGAACTCCCTGAACTCCATATCCCCTGGAAGCCTTAGCTCGGCCCTTGAGTAATAGCTTATGAAGAGGTCCTTTAGAAGAGACCTGCTACTCTGATCTCGGCGCGACGTAGAGAACAACCCTAGCTCCCCTGGGCATCGAGATTGCGGCTTCGCAAGGCCTATCAGATCCGAAGGCTATGGATGCCTCCTCAGCTATAGAGCCGGCCTTAGCAACTTTATCGAAGTAGTCTATAGTATACGAGGCCCTCTCCATATACCCACCACTGTGGCTATGCTCGAGAAGCCCCCACCCTCCAGGGTGAGGATAACCTCTGCCTCAGCAATCTCCGATGACCTAGATATCCTGAGCCCCTCGGGGGTAGAGCTAAAAGTTATCACCTCCCCAACCTCGGAGAAGACCTTATAGGCTGAGTAGAATGCCTGGGGATACATCTTAGACCTCACGGGGAACTCTATCTTAAGCTCAGGAACCTCCTCAATAGCGGAGCTACTCAGTATGGGTGTTGAGAATCTCCTACCAATACCCTGGGGGTTATCAGTTCAACCCAGAACCTCTGGCCATCGTACTCTAGAGAGTTCATCCTTCTTACCGGCTCTCTTCAGGATCTTCGAAAGATCCTCAAAGCTTATGGGTATGGAAGCCTCACCCTCGACATCAAACACCTCAAGGCCTGCCGAGGGCACGCGGAACTCTATGGGAGCAACGTGACTAGGATCCATGGCCCTTATCATGAAACTATCACTAGTAACCCTCACAGAACCTATGTCCACGAGATCGGCTATCGCGGCAAGAGCGTATCTCCATCCATATCCTAGCATCTAAAAACTTCACTTTAAAACCATGATCCCTCCCCCTATCCTTTAGAAAATCTATCTCTACCTCTCTATTCCAGCTTCCTGGCCCTTTGGTATCTATCTCTATTAATGAACCTCCCACCATAGTCATGGGGCTGAGAGTAATCCTCGGAAAGTCTTTCCTATGGGTACCAGGATCTGTCTGAGGGATTGATGTCCAGATCTTCAAAGCCATGTTCAAGAATTAATCACAATCGTATCTATATACACCCATGGGCTTAAAACCTATAAGGCACTATCCTGGAAAGGGGTCTCGGCTCTATCGCGATATTTGAGGGCAATGGCTTTCTCGGGCAGTATTTCCTCTTGAAACATATACGCTACAGCCTCCCATACACATTTTTCTTAGGATGCGTAGCTGCTCCCTGAGGACCCCGCTAGGATCAATGATTCGCCCGCTCCACACCTAGCCAGCATCTCTCTTCCAAGATATGTTACTGAGATATCTAGATCTGGTGAGCCCCGAGCATCTAGCATATATAGCCTGTCCCTCCTTATAATCATGATCAGTCCGCCCAGACAGTCCAGCCTAACCATCTGATCCCTCACATAGAGAATGCCTCTAGACATGATATAGTGAATCGCGTGGCTCGATATACATGCAACACATAGATAACCCCATGGAGACGGATCTAGCCTTTCATTGAGGTATGTGGAAGAATACACAATAGATCTCCATCTAGAGAGCACCTCATAACCCTTACTAGTTAAGTAGGCCCCACCCACCATGTCAACATCCACAAGCCCGAGGCTCTTAAGTGCTTTCACAAGAGATCTAGCAGACCCTTCCCCTATCCCCAAGGATCTTGATATGAGCATCCTGCCAAGAGGACCCTGAGTATCGAGAAGATCTAGCAGCTTCACAACATGGTAAAAGCTATAACTCCTCCTAGAACCTGTCCAGTAGATGCCCGATATGCTCAACTATACATCACCCCCTGAATATGTTAATCCCCGCTATCCTACATAGTTTCTACAAATCGGCTATAAATGATTCGACGCCCTTAAGAAACTGCTTCGAGCTTCATAAAAGTTTATAAGGGTTGATATATATCGTTTTTCATGGAGCAATTTTGCTGAAGCCTAAGGAGGTTTGCCAGATCCTTGAGCTTGCGAGGGCATACTTTGTACCTATCAGGGATGACAGGGTTAGAAGGCTGATAACATGATATGTCGAGGCTCTACAGAATGCTATAGATATAATCTGGGATAGTATCGAGATGGAGATACAGCTTCCCAGAGCTTGTTAGAAAAGGTAAAAAGCTGGTCGTGATCAGAGGAATGAAAATGAGGATCCCAATATTCCGAAGGATAGGGCTTTTAAGAAAAGGCTTAGAGAAGAGCTTATGAAGGATAACCCCTACGCAGCGCACTGGGTAGATGCTGTTATTAGGAAAGCTTACTCGATTATGGAATCTTGGAGGAAGAGGTATCTAAGGGGGAGAGCTAGAAAAATCAAGCCGAGGATTAGGAGGAGATTCGCTAAATGCAAGGTAACACTCATGAAGGTTGATTATGAGGCTAAGACCATAAGGATAACTCTAAAACCGGGGGAATACTTAACCATATCATGGAGATCAACGTGGTTCGGGCACAGAGTTAGAGGCTGGGCTGTCGGTGGGGCTATAATCTTTGACGACAGAGTGGTTATCTCTTTCAATAACTTTAAGGAGATCTATGTTAGGAGGATTATTGGATGGGATAGCAATGAGCTTTCATTGGACGGCTATGAGCCATCAATAGGCTTTATACATGATAGATCTAAAGCCTCTCAAGAGCATTAAGATCACTTATGAGAGGAAGAAGCCTATAGCACAGAGGAAGGGTAGAAGAGAATTATGAGAAGTATGTTAGAAGGGAGAGGAATAGGGAGAAGGACTTTATAAACAAGCCCTCAGCAGGGTTGAGAATGCTATCCCCAAACACAGTCCACGTCTTCGAGGATCTTGATAAGGAGGATCTCGTTAGCAGAAAGAATAGGAGGAAGAGGAACTATAGAACACCATGGAAAAGAATACATAGAAGAATATCAGAGGCGGCATTAACAGCTCATGTGGATCCTAGCAACACATCTAGAGAATGCCCCAAATGCTGATATGCCGTAGAGATCCAAGAGGGGCATGTCTTCGAATGCCCAAGATGTGGATTAAAGATGAATAGGCATAAGGTTGCATCTATAAACATTAGGAGGAGACACCTAGAAGGCAAGAGGAGAAGGAAGAGGAGAGCCAGTATGCGGGGTTCCTCCACAGCAGTAAACCGGAGGCTTCTGTGATGGAGGAGCTGTAGGTAGGGGTCTCCCGATCAAGAGGAGCCCAGCGATATGGATCCCGATGAAATGGGATCCTGAGGGCGATGAAGCCAAGGGAAGAGGGCTTGAAATCAAACAATATCAAGCCCAATGAAACCCGAACCCCTAAACCCATATACGCCGGTAGGGCTGGTTAAGCTGTGATATCAGAGTATGGCAAACCTCGTCTTTTAAGGCGGCGTAGGATTTTTAAGCTTTCTAGGTAGATATCTATGGTGTGATGAGGTTATTTCTTTGAGAGCTTGGAAGTTGGTGTCAGAGTATATCCCCAACCCAATAATCTTGGGGATAGAGCCATTAAACCCCCACCAGAGGGCTAACACCCCAGACCCACCAAAGAATTGAAAGGGGAGAGGTCATACAGCCTTCTATGAAATGCCCTGAAACATTAATAAGAGCCCCTAGTGGGCATAGAGTCTCTAGGCTTATAGTGGGGGTGCCAGCTAAACCATTAGGCTTGAGCTTCGAATTCCTATATCTGGAATAATTATAGGGTTGAATAGCGGGTTCCAGCTCCTATGAATATAGATCTATAATAAATATCCTCTAGATAACTAATCCCTCCTTAGACTAAAGGGCGAGACCTACAGCTATAATTCCGCTTGGGCGGGTATGTCTCCCTTCCTTTTCAATTCTATAGAAGATCTTTTTGCTGGAGTCTTGGACGTTACAACTGAAAGCCTCGCTCTTCAGGGTGGGAATGGAGATTTACAAGCCTTCTAGGGTTTCGATTTTTTGGAGCCCAGGATGATGGGCTCCTGGGGGATCTCTGGCCACCCCGACTGCCCCCCAGATGACAGATGTAAACCCGAATGGATGGGGAACCGATGAACAGCCCTAAGGAAACTCTCGCCCTCTAGGGCGGGGAGGAGGTCAGCCTTCTTAACCGGGTTATCTTTTTTCACGATTATTGGGTTAGGGGTAATCTACGGGGATCCTACCCCACCGGGTCATCGAGGAGCTCTAAGCCTCTGAAAATTGACCTCGAGTCCTCAAAGAAATAACCTCATAATCAAGAAACACCCACACTCTAGGGTTTAAAAGCCTAAGGCACGCTTTAAAAGGCGAGGTTTGTCAAAACCCTTATCGCTATCTAGCGGAGGATCCTCGTTTAATTCCATAAGCTGAATGAGAGCTAGCATCTCGAGTGACGCTATATATATCCTTACTGAATTTTATCTTGGTATGCCGTATGAGAATTCAAGCCCCTAATGAGCTGAGCAGAATTATAAACTTAACCATAGAGCATAATACTTGGAGAAGGAGCTCTCTAAACCTGATACCTAGCGAGAATGTGATGAGCCCTTTGGCAGAGGCTGTATATATGTGTGATATGATGCATAGATACGCCGAGGGTAGGCCTAGAAGAAGGCTCTATCAAGGGCTTATATATGTTGATGAGGTTGAGGAGCTGGTAATGGATCTTATGTCAAGACTCTTCGGAGCTAAATATGTGGAGCCAAGACCTATTAGCGGGACTATAGCTAATGCAGCAACCTTCAGGGTTTTAGCGGCCCCAGGCTCTAAAGCAGTTGTAGCTCCCGTCCAGGCTGGGGCCCATGTAAGCCATACCAAGTTTGGAACCTTGGGAGCGCTGGGGATAGAGCATATAGAGATGCCATTTGATATGGAAAACTTGAATATAGATGTGGATAAAGCTAGAAAGGTTATTGAGGAGGTTAAGCCTGCTTTCGTGGTTATGGGTGGTAGCCTATATCTCTTTCCACACCCTATAAAGGAGATATCAGAAGCAGCCCACTCGGTAAATGCTGTAGTGGTATATGATGCAGCCCATGTCCTCGGACTAATTGCTGGTAAAAGATGGAGAGATCCCTTTGCAGCAGGCGCAGACATAGTTACAGCTTCAACACATAAAACCTTTCCAGGCCCTCAGGGAGGGGTGATTCTAACTAATAATGAGAGTCTCTATAAATCGATAGCCAGGACGATCTTCCCGTGGTTTGTGAGTAGCCATCATCTCCACAGGCTCCCTGCAACAGCTGTGACAACTATAGAGATGATTCACTTTGGAGAGAGCTACGCAGATCAGATAGTGAGGAATGCAAAAGCCTTTGCAGAAGCTCTAGCAGCCGAGGGTTTCAAGGTATTAGGTGAGCATCTAGGCTATACAAGATCCCATCAGGTTGTTATAGATGTGAAAGCGCATAGTGGAGGAGCTAAAGCAGCGACACTCCTTGAGAAGGCAAATATAATTGTGAATAAGAATCTATTACCATACGATCCTCCAGAAGCCGTTAGAGACCCCAGCGGCCTTAGAACAGGTGTGCAGGAGATGACTAGATATGGAATGAAGGAGGGAGATTTCAGAGAGATAGCTAGGTTCTTCAGAATGATTCTTATAGATGGTAGAGATCCTGAGGATGTTAGGAAGAAAGTTATAGATTTCAGAATGAATTTCACCTCGATCCAATATACCTTCGATATAGATCTATCTTCTATGCCAAGCCCATATAAAATACCTTTTCTCTCCAAGGTCTAGGGGAGGCTGGATCTATTATGATGCTAAGAGCATCTATACTCACTATTGGGAATGAAGTTGTACAAGGAAGGATTATAAACACAAACTCGCAATACCTAGGAAGAAGACTCACCCTGTTAGGCTTCGATGTCGTGCTAGCGGCTTCTGTCCCAGATAGAATGGATCTGATAATAGAGATCTTTAATATAGCGCATAAGAGGTTCTCATCAACATTAATAGTCTCTACAGGGGGTTTGGGACCTACGTATGACGATATAACCTCAGAAGCTCTCTCAAGATATTTGGGAGAGGAATATGTGATCAATGAAGAGGCTCTGAGAATGGTGAGGGAGAAATATGCTTCGAGAGGGTTAGAGCTGACCCAAGAGAGGGTTAAAATGGCGATAATGCCTAGAAGTGCTACACCGATATATAATCCGATAGGGACAGCCCCAGGGATATTAGTTAGAAAGGATAACACAATCTTCATAGCACTTCCAGGCGTGCCAAGCGAGATGCAGGCTATGTGGGAGCAGAGCATTGAGCCTATGCTAAGGGGTATAAGCAGCATGAGGATCTCCGAGAAGACGATAACAGTAAAAGGTGTTATGGAATCTAGTGCTGCGAGGATTATAAATAAACTTGTAAAAGAGAATCCAAGGATCTATGTGAAGAGCCAGCCAAAAGGTATGGAACTTGGAACCCCCATCCTCGATATATATATAGTGGCATCATCGCCTAAGTATGAAGAAGCTAAAAGGGAATGTGAGAACACATGTGAGAAGCTTATGGAAGAGCTGAGGAGCATTGGGGGGAGGATCTGGGATACGTGTTTATGCACGTAAGAGAAATATAAACCCCTTAGCGGCTAAAAAATAGGTGGGCTCAATGTCTAAGCTAAGTGAAGAAGATAAAAAGAGGATCATTGAAAGGGCTATTGAAACGCTGAAAAAGATCTATGATCCTGAGATACCGATAAACATATACGATCTAGGACTGATATACGATATAAAAGTAGACGATGAAGGCATAGTAACGGTTACAATGACTCTAACAGCGATTGGATGTCCAGTTTCCACAGAGCTCCCATACTTCGTCTATGAGAACCTCGTTAGTACACTACCAGAGGCTAAAGAAATATATGTAGATGTAGTTTATGACCCCCCATGGAATCCAACCAAAATGACTGAAGAAGGTAGGAGGATGTTCATAGAGATATATGGATATGATATAGTCGAACAGTGGAAGAAGAGAATGGGGTTGAGCTAGCTAGAAAACCACTCGATCTTCTTAGAAGCAGAGCTCCATTTAAACTCTAAATCCCGCCTTCCATCTTAACAGTGATAACTACGTAGCCCTCCCTTCTCTCTATAGAAATAACCTGGAATCCTACCTCCTCAGCATGCCTTGGGATCACACTTGTACATGTCTCATCATCGGTATATACCTTTACAGTACCAACCCCTCCTAGCTTCATAAAAACCTTGACAAGCTCTATAAAGGGTTTGGGGCATAGCTGGCCTCTTGTATCTAGTACAACCTCTTTCTCTGCATCCATGGATATCACCTTGGAAGCTCATACTCCCTATACTCTATTTCGAAATCCCCATATTCTCCTCTGAATTCTTGCCACTCCACTTCCACTCTTTCAACCCTCGCTAGTGGTGGGCCTCTTCTACACTCATTGATAAGCTTCTTTATATCTTCCTCTTCTCCCTCAGCTACTATTAATACACTACCATCTGGCTCATTCCTTACGAACCCTGCTAATCCTAATTTCCTGGCTCTTCTGAGAGTCCAGCTTCTATACCCTACCCCTTGTACCTCTCCATATACCTTGATCACTGCTCTACGCTTCATAGAGCTCGAACTCTTTTAGATATGCTTTCGCAGATATATATTTCCTAAGCGTTGATGGCGCTAGAACCTTAGCTTCTCCTCTTGAGACCACCCTTCCTATTCTTATTGGCTCTTCACCTCTATCTCTCAGCTCTGCCTCTATATCTTCTATAACTTTTTTACCTGCTATGATTACTGTTGCCCCATTTGTTCCTGAGGTTGCATTTGGTATTATATAGTTCTTTGTTGCAAATTCGCTCAACTCTGGGGAGAGCAGTGGAATTTTATCGATCTTTATAGATGCTGTTGAAAGCTCTGCAAGCTCCTTTATAACATAGATCCCAGGACCTGTAACGTCTGTTGTCATAGCTATATGTCTCTCTGGGCTAAACTCCTCGTCTAGGTGAGGTAATCTCTTCTCAATCGCTTTTGCAACCTCTATGTTGGGCTTAGCCATTCTATTTATTATCTCCTCTTTAATCTCTAGAAGTCTATCAACACCTATCCCGTACTGTTTCTTCAGCTCCTCCGCTATCTCCCTATCGAGCATACACATCATATACACATTTATAGAGGCTAGCTCCCCTATTGGCCTTGTAACTAGGATCTCCATACCCGGTGAGACCTTATCATAAAAGAACGGAGGCTTTCTATCTGTTTCAGCAAATACCGTTGCTCCCATCAGAAGAGAACCTGCATCTGGCTGGGGCGCTCTAACCACCTTAGCACCTATTGTCTCCGCATATCTATTAACGTTATCCTCAATCCTCCTCCTCAGATCCTTAGAGGGGGAATCTATCACAGGGATTATTACTGTATTTCTCCACGCTCCAAGCGTGTATAGATCGTTTAGAGAGTTTCCAAGGGCAACAGCTGTCTGCCTTATACTTCCAGGATCCTCTGCAGGATCGATTATCTGAATGGTATCGTTGTTGCCGACAACGAGTCTATCCATATCACCACCCTTTATTTTTATGTAGTCGAAAACCATGAACTGTGCCTTGGGATCTGCTGTAACTATTGAGTGCCCTTTCCCAACTACTATGCCTGGAGATGCCTGAGCCACCTTTAAATATATAGCCTTAACAGTCTTTGCAAGGGAATCAGGATTATCGGCTATCCTCTGGTAAACCTGGGCTAGAACTATGGCCCTTTCAGGAGATAGCTCCCTAAGTCTCTCCTGATCTACATCATCCTCACTTCTATAGATCTCCCTCGATATGGTAAACCCACTTATAGATCCTTGGAAGATATCTGCATCCCTTCTTGGCGCTATATGCATCCCGAACTTCTCGAGATCCCCTTTTATGCTTTTTATAGCTGGATATAGGACTGTTAAGAGATCTACTTTAACCGCGCATCCAGTCGCTAGCGAGAATGGGTTTACGCCTAGAGCTCTGTATTCCTCGATTCTCTTGGAAAACTCTTTAAAGAGATCTTCATAGCTCAACCTATCCTCCCACCCCTCTTCCTAATAGAGATCCTGTACTCCCCCTCGCCGATCTTTTCTATCGAGAGAACCTCATGCCCATTCTTCCTAGCAACTGCAGGCACATTTTCACAGCTGAGTGGGTTATCTATGAGCACCTCAAGTATAGATCCATTCTCGATCTTATCTATAGCCTTTAATGTGAATATTTGTGGATACGGACACATATATCCTCTAGCATCTAGCCTATAAATACCGTCACCGACTTTCTCGAGATCTATCTCCATGCCATGCATGGCTTAAACACTCTATTAGATTTTCTGCTTGGAAGAATATAAGATAATCGGGGATTATTATTTTTAATTATAGTAAAATCCTCTCATATTCAACATTATATTACTCTAAATAATCTCTATTTGATTATTTATTAGCCTTGTAATGATGTATTATCTGAGGCGATAAAATGGGAGAGACTATAAATGGGATCGATGTGGATAAGCTAAGGGACCTCCTAAAAGAGGCTGAGAGGAACCCAGATCTTGTGTCAAAGATCAATAGATGGACTGCTAGAGTTAGATGGCTCGGTGAGGGTTTTAACTTCCGATCATATGTTAGAAACCACAGCTTCCTCATATCTGAACCTTCAGAGTTAGGAGGCCCCGATACAAGCCCCAATGCTGTTGAATATGTGCTCTCAGCCCTTGGTGCTTGCTATGCTACTGGTTTTGTTCTCAATGCTACTAAGAGGGGTGTTAGGGTTAGGAATCTCGAGATAGCATTGGAGGGTGAGATAGACAACATACTAGTATTCCTAGGACTATCAAACCAGGGACACCCAGGATATAGAAGAATAGTGGCAAAAGCATATATAGACGCAGAAGCAGACGAAAAAACAATAAAAGAAATATGGGAAGAAACAGTGAGAACATCACCGGTAGGAAACACACTAGCAAGACAAGTAGAAATAATACCCGAGGTAAAGATTGTGAGGTGAGCTAAGATGAATATTTCCAGGCTCTTCCCAGTCACAGTTGTTGGTAGCTGGCCAAGGCCTAAATGGCTTCTTGAGGCTCTTAGAAGAAGAAGAGAGGGTGCTATATCGCAAGAGGAATTTGATGCAATAGCAGACGAAGCTGTACTCCTAGCAGTTAAGTATCAAGAAGACGCTGGAGTCGATATTCTTAGCGATGGGGAGCAGAGGAGAGATAACTTCTACTCCTTCATCGCAGGCAAAGTCTATGGGATAGAGTTGAAGACAGTTGCAGAGATAGTGGATCTCGTGCCCGATAAGTCTAGGTTCGAGATGCTCCTCAGAAGCCTCGATGTTCCTGCATATTCTATTAGAAACCCCGTTGTAACTTCTAAGCTGAGAGTTGGTCCTAGGGGAATTGCTAGAGATGAGGCCTTATTCCTAAAGGATCACACTATTAGACTTATAAAGGTTCCTCTTCCGGGGCCATATCTTCTCACAAGATCTAGCTGGGTTCCTGGGATAAGCGATAGGTATTACCAATCCAGGGAGGATCTGGGCTTTGAATACGCCAAGATCCTGAGGGAGGAGATCATAGCCCTAAGGGATCTCGGCGTCTTCTTCATTCAGCTCGATGAGCCAGTATTAACTGAGGTGGTATATGGCCCAGATCAGTCTCAGCAGACATTCATGTGCGCAGCTCTATTCAGTAGGAGGAATCCTAGGGAGGAGTTGGAGTTTGCTGTAGAACTGATAAACGAAACTGTGAAGGGGGTAAGCGGTATAAAGACCGGGATCCATGTTTGCAGGGGCAACTGGAGCAGAAGGGAAGAGGCTCTTCTGAAAGGGGACTATGTGCCTCTGATGCCATATCTAGCTGAGACAAAGGTTGACCAGCTCGTGCTTGAGTTTGCAACGCCGAGGGCAGGGGATGTTGAGACTCTAAAAGACTATATAGGGGATAAAGAGCTGGGCTACGGAGTCGTTAATCCGAGGACGGATGATGTTGAGAGTCCCCAGGAGATCATATCTAGGGTTAACAAGATCCTCAGGTTTATGGATGCTAAGAAAATATATCTCAATCCAGACTGTGGATTTGGAACATTTGCTGAAGCTCCCGTAAATACCCCGAAAACGGCTTTCAAAAAGCTAAGGTCTATGAGGATTGCTGCTGAAGAGCTTCGAAAACTATATGGTGAGAAATAGTTGGATGTAAAGGATATATTTATCGATGCTGAAGCTGTTCTAAAAGGAATCGATTCAGGATCGCTGGTTATAGTTGACATAAGATCTTTCTCTAAATATGTAAGGGCACATATACCTAAGGCGCTCTGGCTATATTTCTGGGATTTTACAGAGCATGAGAGGGGGATGCCTTCAAAGCCAAAGGATCCCCAAGAAATAGCGAGGATCCTCGGTAAAAACGGCATAGCTAGAGAAGATAGAGTGGTTATTGCATATGATAGAATGAGTATCGGGCTTGCCAGCTATACATATTGGTATCTAGAGTATATGGGGCAGGAAGAGATCTACCTATTGAAGGGAGGTATAGAGGAGTGGGAGAGTCGGGGGTTCCCCCTCGAAAAGGGTGTTGTAAAGCCACAGACAAAGGAGTATAAACCTAGGATCAGAGGTTCTATAAGATCTACTTTAGATGAGGTAACAAAGATCGCAGGAGGAAAGGAGGAAGCCCTGCTTCTAGATATAAGAACCTATGAAGAATATATAGGCTCTCTTCAAACTACCCCGAGACCAGGCAGGATCCCTAGAGCCCTATGGATCCATCCAAACATATTCATACAGATCCTCAATGGAGATAAGAAAGCTCTGGAAAGAATAGCCAGCATCGTTGAAGAGGCTAGAGACAAAAAGATAATCACCTACTGCGCGACAGGTGAGAGAGCATCGATGGCATGGTTAGTTCTTAACAAAATACTAGGCCTAGAAAATGTGAAACTCTACCCAGAATCATTCTATGAATATTCATCTAAAAAAGAGCTAGAAATAGAGTTTGGCGAGCCACAGGCTAATTAGCTATCTTCCCAACTTAATCATTATGCCACCTTTTAAAACTGAAAGCCTCGCTCTTTAAGGCAGGGATTGAGCTCTATAAGCTCTGTACCCTCTAATATCTTTGATGATGACAATGAGTGCGAGCCTCTAGGTCATCTTCTAGCTAATCTATGCCTCCGAGGCTATGGTAAAAGCGATAGCCTCAAGTCCCCAAGAGGGGATAGGGGTAACGGGCCGGAGACCCGGCCCAGGGTTAAACCCTTTAAAAGGGGATGTAGCCCAAACCTCCCCGCTCAAAGTGAGCCTTCGCCCCCTGGGGCGGGGAGGAGGTTAGAGGTAATAAAAATATTATATATAATAATACTATATATAATAGGTTTTAGATGGGTTGCCATAATGGGATCTCTTTGTGCTATTCGATTTTTCTGGATGCGATTATAGCAATGATTATTGATGTAACCATAAATGTTGCTAGATATATTGCTGATATAGCGACGGTTCCCAGATCTCCTATACCTAGCAGGTAGAACCTAGTTATGTTGTTAGCATGAGTAATTGGGTTAGCCCTGGCTATTATTTGGAGATATTGAGGCATCTGATCTATTGGAAATATAGAGTTGCTGGTAAACATCAGAGGAAGATTTACGAGGTTTGCTATCGATATTACTAGATCGTGGCTCGTGATTCTAACAGCCACAGCTGTAAATATGGATGAGAAGGAAAGTGCAAGGATAGCTATAACAGCATAGAGCATAAGAATGTCAAAGAAGTTGACATCGCTTTTAAGAGTAAGACCTAGACCCAATGCTATTACGAGAAGGGCTGTGGCTTGCATCAAGGCCCTTGTAATTGAAGATAGAATTTTGCTTAAAACTATGCTAAATCTTGGTATGGGAGCAACGAGAAATCTATTTAGATAGCCAAGCCTTCTATCAAATACAAAGCTCATACCGCTCCACATTGTTGTGAAAAGTATAAAGATGCTTAACATACCGACAACGAAGAAAGAGAAGTAGTCATATCCTCCAAAATACCTCTTAACTATATATTCTTCTATGAGGCTTTGCAGTTGGTTCCTAAGATGCTCAGCCCCGGGTATCTCAGGGATTCTGAGGAGAACCGAGAAGTTCAGGCTCTTACCGAATAGCCCCATCCACATAAGGGGGACCACTACTATGAATACTAATTGTACCTTCTGCCTAAACCACTTGATCATCTCCCTCTCATATAGAGCGGCTGTTTCCCTGATCATCTTCTCTTCCTCCACACACTAACCTGCTTTCTAAAATCACTTGGCTCTTCATCTCTAAACATCCTCCCTGTATATTCTATAAACACCTGATCTAGTGTCGGCTTTGCTATCGATATACTCTCAATACTCGTGTTAATACTGCTTAGTACACCTAGTAATTTTGCCATTGTTTTCTCAGCCGATTCTACCTTGATCCTCACTAGATTTTCAACAAGATCTACACTTAGAACCCCCTCAATAGTCCCTATCTTATCTATAATATTTTGCAGAGGGCTCGAGACTTTCACCATTATAACATCACCCCCTATCCTTGATTTAAGCTCCTCCGGAGATCCTTCTACAACGATCCTGCCACGATCTATGATTGCTACTCTGGTGCTTAGCTTATCAGCCTCATCCATATAATGAGTTGTCATGAGTATCGTTAATCCTCCCTCGTTTTTAAGCCTTTTGATATAGTCCCATAGGGCTAGTCTCGACTGAACGTCAAGCCCTAGCGTTGGTTCGTCCAGGATAAGTAGTTCAGGATCATTTACAAGGCCCATAGCAAGTTCTAATCTCCTCCTCATACCCCCGCTATAACTTCGAACAGTTCTATTAGCTGCGTCCTTTAGACCTACCATTTCCAGGAGTTCCATGGCTCTTCTCCTAGCCTCTCCTTTGGATATCCCATATAGCCTTGCTTGGAGTATAACGTTTTCAACGCCTGTCAGCTCATCATCAGCTGAAAGATCCTGCGGCACATACCCGATAATTCTTCTAACGGCATCTGGGTTTGACGTAACATCTATACCCATTACAGATGCGCTTCCAGATGTCGGTTTAAGTAGTGTGGCTATGATCTTCATTGTAGTTGTTTTTCCAGCGCCGTTAGGTCCCAGTATGGAATAAATCTCCCCCTTAGAAACTCTGAAAGAGATGCCGTTTAGAGCCTTTACACCTCCTGGGTAGATCTTATATAGATTTTCTACCTCAACAACCCACATTGCTGCTCGCCTCAATATAGCTTCTAAGTCTTCTTAGCTCTAAGAGCAACTCTTCTTTCTTAGCCTTTTCCATACATCTCCACAGGCTTATGACACCAACTATAATAACATGTATATCCTCTAAGATAGGTATGACCTCGGAGGGGCCCGATCTCAAGAGGCTTTCAATAAATTCCCTCTTCTCCAATATTGCTTCTCTACCTTTTTCAGTTAAACTATATATCTTTCTCCCCATCTCATCACTTCTAACGTTTACAAAGCCTTTAGCAGCCAGCTCGCGAAGAGATGGATAGATATTCCCAGGGCTCGGCGATATAGAGCCTTTTGTCTCTTCTCTTATTCTCTTCATTAGCTCATAGCCGTGCATCTCTCCGTCCCTTAGAAGAAGGTATAGAATCATCAACTTCGTTATCCCCTTCTTCAAGATATATCTAGATATATCTTACATATCGGGGAATATAAATATAGTGTTTGCACTTAAGCTATTTTCCATATTAGAAAAATAATTATACTAATCATCTCTCAGAAGACAAACAATATTTTAAATGGCTCGGTACATTTCAGTAAAAATTAACCTAAATGTGTCTAGAGCACATACTAGATGCTCTTCATAGAGATAAGCTTTGCTATAAAGAATCCTTCGGACATATGCATATGTGGGAAAAATCTAGCTACAGTATTTCCAACACTATACCTGCTATATCCCTTTGACGCATTTATTCCTGGATCTATAGGCTTTGCCTTATTCCTGACATTTTCCACCACCTCTTCCCCCTCTTCTGGGAGTATAGAGCATGTTGAGTATACCACCTCCTTAGCTAGATCCAGCGCCTTATCAAGAAGCTCATATTGAAGCGTAGAATAATATTCTATTTTACCTCTCTTTAATAGGTGAAGCCTTATTGCTGGGTCCTTCGATATAGATCCTGAGGAAGAGCAGGGGGCATCTAGAAGAATTTTATCAAACAATTTATTATGTGGGGGATGTCTAGAATCAGCTATAGCAATATCTACATAGTCTAAGGCTCCAAGGTTCTTGAGAAGGTTTTTCATGGCTATAGTTCTCCTTTTAGAGAGATCTGTAGCAACGATTTTAGCTTTACCTTCTGTGAGCATAACTATAAGCGATGTTTTCACACCTGGGGCTGCCGTCATATCGAGAATGACATCTCCTGGCTTTGGCTTAAGGGATTCTACAACCATACATGAAGCTTTATCCTGCGGTATCGCCATCCCAAGTTTGACTGCTTTCAATAGTCTCACAGGTTTCTTAGCATCTATAACCCTATATAGATACCATAGATCTTTATCCCGCTCAATAGTGGTTTCTTCCTCGAGGATTCTTAAGATCCTCTCCTCAGGAGCTTTAAGAGTATTCAGCCTGAGCCACCATACCCTCTCTAGCATGAATTTAAACATGTTATTAACATCATATCCAATAAGATCTTTCATCTCTGTGTAGAGCCACTTGGGAACCGAGTGTAGACACCATGGCTCTAGATCTTTAGCTTTATCTGTATTGTTGTATAAGCCTATCAAAAAGATCTTTGCAAGCTTCTTTCTAGAAACACTACCATATATACATCTAAGCTTAATAACATTGGCTATAAATTCCCTGGCTAGCCTATAGATCCTCTCCCTCTCGTTAAGACTATCCGCACAAATCCTACCCTTACAAACACGTTTAAAGGCAACATCAATAGAGAGGTTTCTGCTCTCAATTAGATAAAGCACACTAGATAATATATCAACTAAGTTTGTCAAATACTATATCTCCCCTATAAAAACTTAGCTTGGTAAATAGAGCTAGACTATCTTTATTGCTTCGCCGCTAGATAGATCTATAACACCTCCAGATCTTTCGATAGCAAGATCAAAGCCTACAGATGTTATTACCTTCAAATCTAGAGAGGATCTTCTGAGGATCTCAACAATCTCTCTTATGATCTGATAGTAGGGTTTACCTGCGTTCTCCTTCAAGGTTCTCTCTATGTATCTAGTAACATGGTTATAGAACTCCTCACCAAGCGATAATGTATTGAATGCCTCAATTACATTGGCTTTCTCGATACCCTCAATGGATCTCTCTAGAGAAACCTGGAAGAGATCTAAAAGCTCCTTAATCTCGATCATTCTCTTTGAAACCTCTTCAAACTCTTCAGGCTTTAAGCTCTTTAGATATAGCGCTATATTAGCTATAGCCTCACCTATAAGATCTAGAGATCTAGCTATGCTCCTATACCTCGGAAGCATATAGCTCTTCACCTCTAGTAGTCTGCCATAACTTCTATCTATCTGTCCTAGGAATGTCTGTCTCATAGACAGCATATAGAATCTTGTAAGCTCTCTCCTGAGCTCTAATATCTCATCTACAAAGTGCAGCTTTCTCTCAACCATTAGGTGCCCTAGATATTGGATCATATATTTGATCAGATTCGTCATTCTAGAAATTATACCGCTTATCGAGTGCTTCGTAGGATCAACAAAGATCTGGATGATAACCCGTGTAGGCGTATGATCGATGATCTCAGCACCTATTAACTCCTTAACAAAGCCTCTAAGTGTCTTGAGTTGTTCCTCCTCTAGAGAGCCATCTACAACTTCCACGGTTATAACATCATATCCTAAGCTGTAAGCAGCTTCTAAGCACCTATTTATAAGCAAGCTCTTAGTATACTTTGAGATTTTAAGCGTTATCTTTCTCTCTTTCTCCACCTTCGTAAAAGCAGGATATATTCTAAGAGATTTATCCTCTTCTACAGTAATCGTTACAGTATCCCCAGGCTTTAGCCCTACATCTCTGACCCATTCAGCTGGTAGTGATACCATTAAGGTAGATCTACCAAATCTTTGAACCCTCCTAGCCTCTATCTCACTACTCACCTTAATCCCCCAATACTAATATTATTTTAAGGGTATTTATATATATCCAGCTTAATTATCTTATAAATAGTCCTTTCTGGTAGTACTTAGATATATATAGACCATGACGGTCTTTATGTAGCTCAATAGATGTATATAGCAAAAATAATTAAATAATTAACATATGAAGTAATATCAGAATAACTACTATAGGAGTTAAATAGATAAGGAAAAACGCAAGGCTTAAATAAATCAATATAAGGTCTCCCCATCTATCTAGATGCAAATTGTCTGCAAGATTAAATTCTGCTATATAAAAGCACAAGGGGTATGTCTCAACTTTTATTAATATCGTTAAAGCTTCCCACTAAATCTAAGCAAAATAACCAGTACAAATCAAAGTCAGACATAGTCAGAAGCCTAAATATGATCTCCTCCCCACTCTGAAGGGCGGGCTTTCAGCTGTAAATAGCCATCCCCTTAGTAGTCCGAGATATAGTGAGAGGGGGGAAACACATGAGAATGGATAGCGATGTTACAAAAAACCTGAAAGCCTCGCCCTTTAGGGCGGGGATGGCTATGGCTTATAAGCCTTCTAGGGTTTTGATTGTTTTCGGAGGGGCTCTATGGCCTCTGGCGATGAGGGGGTGCCAACCATCTCGATCGGGATGAGGGTTAGTCCCGAGCCAGAAGCCATAGAGCTCCTCAGGAGATATAATGTTGCTCTCAACTATGCTATGAACAAGATTCCGAGGCTGAATCTAAAGAAAGTCGGGGAGGTTCACAACGCTCTATATAGAGAATTCAAAGAATGGTTTGGACTTCCATCTAGGATAGCTGTTGACTGTTATAGGGATGCCCTTGCAAATGCAAAATGCTTGGAGGAATAATCCTAGGAGGGGGAGGAGGAGGCCTAGGGTTAAGAAGCTGAGCATGTTGTTACATCAAGGATCGGGATATAGGGTTAAAGAAGGATATGTGGAGATCATAGGAGGGATCAAGCTTAGAATCATCGGCTGGGATGGGAGATATGATCAGTATGAGAATGGGGAGGCAAGGCTAGTCTATAGAGGCGATAGGATGATGCTTTGGATATCAAAGAGGATCCCCAAGCCAAAGCCCTACCAGCCTAGAGATGCTATAGCTGTGGATATCAATGAGAAGAAGATAGTCTATGGAGATCACGTGATCAATGGGGAGAGGGACACCAAGATCGATGAAGCCCATAGGTGGAAACTCCTAGCGGAGAGCCTCCAGAAAAAGTATTCCTCTCCAAAGTATCCTGCATGGAGGAGGAGAAAAGCTATACTAAATAGAATAAGATCATATCACAGAAAGGCTAGGAATATATTGGAGGACTGGGCTAGGAAGACATCTCTTGAGATCGTGAGATTTGCTAAGAAGCTTGGATACGCAGTAGCTAGAGAGGATCTCACGGGGCTGAAAACACACTGAGAAGGATCAAGAACAAGGATCACAGGACAAAGCTAATCATAATGGGCTATGCTAGGCTTGAGAGATGGATAGACTGGCAGACTATGAAGCACGGGGTCCCACTAGCCATAGTAAATCCGAATGGGACATCATCGGAATGCCCAAAATGCGATTCAAAGCTTGAGGAGACAGGCTATAGAAGGCTTAGATGCCCCAGATGCGAATTCGAAGCAGATAGAGACGTCATTGGGAAGCTTAATATAAGAAAGAGAGCATTGAAGAAGCTAGGGATAAATCCTCCTGGGGGAGTTCTGGCCCCCCTCACTGCCCCCCAAATGACAGATGTAAACCCGAATAGATGGGGGGAACCTATGAACCGCCCAGAGGGAACCCCAGCCCTTTAGGGCGGGGAGGAGGTCAGACTTAAGAGAGCCCTTATAATTCATTTATTTATTCTAGAAATAGGCTTCTTAGCTTTGAGATCTTTCATATAATATTTTATCGATCTTGCGGAGCTTATCTGAGCCTGGGCGCATTATTCCAATGTATGCTAGATCATCTATTATTTCGATCTTTATTACATCAGTTGGTTTTTTAAGGTCTATTTTTGCTATCTCTGATTTCTCTATGGCGGTACCTACCGCTATTTCTATCGCTTTACAGCTTTCCACATAACCCCCTCTCTTTGAGCATTCGACTCTAATTTTTCTTTCTCCCTGTTTTGGGATGCGTTTAAGAAGTTCTATACAGATGTCTATGATCTTTTTAATATCAGCATTTATACATAGGTCTACTTTAACTGCTCTTATGGATGCATATGGAGGTCTATTTCTGATCTCCTGGAAAAGTTTATCCGCGTCTACCTCAGAAAAGATCTCAAGGAGATCCCTATATCTAGTCTTCTTGATTAGAATATTAGGATCCAATTTATATAATAGATCTTCTAACTCTCCCTTAACCCTATCTTCTCTACCTGCCTTTGCAGTTACAATGATCTTAGGGCATTCTATGTTATTTAATAAACCTATCTAGTCCAGCCCCCTTTCTAGGCTTCTCCTCCTTTTGAGGTTGTGGACTCTTTTCGGTAGCTTTCTCTCTGGTTTCTACTTTTTTCTGTGTCTCGGGCTTTGGTTCTTCAGCTTCTCTTGCCTGGATCTTCTTCTCTAGCTCCTTCATGTATAATATAACATCCTTAGCCCTTGGACCGGCGAGATACTCTATAATTGGGTTGCTCATTAACATGCCAAGAGCTATTTTAGCAGCCTCCGCCGGGTTGTTTCGGAAAATCACCATGAGATATGGTATCACGTCTTTCTTAGCAGTAGCTGTGGATATATGATCGTGTGAGGCTATTAGCTGAGCTAGCATATCCCTTATCTCTCTGCTTTCTTTACTTCTAGCCATATATCTTATCTTTTCTGGGAATCTATAGCTAACCCATCTCCTCTCCTGACTTTTTTTAGCCATAGCTACGCCAGCGCTCATCATATCCATTGCATAGGAAAGCAGATCCCAGTTTCCAGTCTTGATTATCCTCCCTATATATACATCAGCTCTTGAGAGGGCTTCATATGCTCTCCAGAGATCATCTGGATCCTGCATCTGTGCAGGGATATTCTCGTTTATCCATTGCATCAACATATCGTTATCTAGCTGTGTGCTTGCAGCCGCAGCTTTAGCCGCTCTTGCACTCCTAGCGCTGAAGATCCTACCCAGGGTTTCGAAGGGATTTCTCTCTCTATCCCTATATCCCAGTATAGCTCTCACAAATTCGATGCTGATCTTTTTATTCCCTCTGGCAACACTTTCAAGATCATTTATAGCGGATCTCAGATCACCCTCAGATCTTCTAGCTATCTCTTTAAGAGCTTCTTCATCACATTCAAGACCCTCAGAAGAACAGATCCTCCTTAGAACCTTAACCACATTGCTTTCAGATAGCTTTTTAAGCTCTATAGCTAATGCCGAGTTCCTCAGAGGCCTTAGATTAGGAGACCACGGATCATTAGCTGTCATTATCACCGGAACTTTAGTTACTTCTATGAGCCTGAGCACAGCCTCTAATCCCCCTATATCGGCTCTAGTATTTATGCCGTCAACCTCGTCTAAGAGTATCAACCTCCTCTTTCCAAAAAGCCCTCCCTTATCCGATGCTGATATAGCTATCCTCTCTATATCTTGCATCCTTCTGAAATCACTTGCATTCATCTCTAAAAGCTCATAACCGAGATCCCTTGCTATACACTCTACAAGTGTTGTCTTCCCCACGCCTGGAGGGCCATAGAGAAGTACAGCTTTATTCTCTACATTAGGGAATCTTTTAATCCACTCAACCAGCTTGCTCTTAGCCTCATCTTGATCCACATACTCTGAAAGCGTTTTAGGCCTATACTTAATAATCCACGGTATATATTGATTAGCTCTTAGAGCCGCCAAGTCTCTTCCCCAGCAGAACAAGCCTAGCTAGGAAGGCGTTAAGCTGTATCTCGTCGTCAGCACCCTCTATAAGTCTATAATTAATCTCACCGGCATAGTCGGCTATGTATACCCTTAACTCCTCATCGATCTTCATATCTGGGTCGAAGATCTCCTTATGGATCTGCTTGATCACGTCAACACCCGAGAGACCATAGTCTATCATTATCTTTCTAAGCCTTTCCCTAGCCTCGCTGAAGTTCCCGTTAAGTGCTAGCTGGATCATCTCTCTAATCTCCTTAGGATGCGCAAGCCCTACAACCTTGTATACAGAGGAAACCGTTACCTTCCCAAGCGCCGCCGCAGCCTGGAGTATATTTATAGCTCTCCTCATATCGCCCTCTGTTATATCGTAGATAGCATCAAGTGCTTCGGGATCGTATTTCACTCCCTCCTTCTCAGAGATCATCTTTAGTCTTCCAACAACATCCTCCCGAGAGAGAGGGCTGAATCTAAAGACGGCACATCTACTCTGTATAGGCTCTATAATTTTTGATGAGTAGTTGGCCATAAGTATAAATCTTGTAGTAGAAACATACATCTCCATGAGCCTTCTAAGAGCTTGCTGCGCATCTGCTGTCATGTTATCTGCCTCGTCTAGGATCACAACTTTAAATGGTACATCACCGACAACAACAGATCTTGCAAACTCCTTCACCTTAGTCCTTATCACATCTATACCTCTTTCATCGGACGCGTTCATTTCTAGCACATATCTTCTATAATCCTCTCCATATAGATCATTTACGAGGGCTAGAGCAACAGTTGTCTTCCCAACACCGGGTGGGCCTGTAAAGAGTAGATGTGGCATGTTCTTCTCCTTTACAAATACCTTGAGTCTCGCAACTATATCGCTCTGATTAACAACATCATCAAGGGTTCTCGGTCTATACCTCTCTGTCCATAGAAGCTGCACTAACTCCTCAGACATACTAATGCCCAAGAAAAACTAGTTTGAGAGACATTTATTTACAATCGAAAATTCCGCCTCTTCTAGGGTTGAAAGTCAGGGCAATTCGCAAGATCTCTGTCTGCTCTGCCTGGGTTCACCAGCTTGACTGTTATATTGTTGTCTATAATTACCTGAGTATAAAACTTAAAAAGTATTTTCAAGGCTATTCTACATTATTCCAATATCATAACCTACCTTTTCTGAATTCCTCTAGGAGCTTAATGAATCTCTCGATAAATACTTTAACGATTATATCGCCCTTTTCCGACGAATATTTTCCTGGATCTCCAAATGCACCTATTTCCAGAGGCTCACCCTCTTTATAGAAGAAATAAAGTCTGGGTCTTTTCTCGAGAGATAGGCTATGCCATTCCTCGCTATATGGTCTTCTAATAGCTTCATATGGTATATCTCTCCCTTTTAACTTGATCTCGATGCCTAAAGAGCTGGCTATGGATGTCTCAACCTCATCTGCGTGGAAGAAGGGGTTGCTGAACACCCTATCTATTACATCCCCAACAAACTCCCAGTAGTTGATCAGATAGGCTCTATAGCTTGATTCAAAGTTGTTGGTGGCAGCTTTAAGCGCTATCTTAAGCGGATCTGAGTTTCCCCCATGTGCATTAACAACTATGACTCTCTTAATATTACTCCTAAAGATCGATGATACATAGTCTTTCACATATGATATAAAAGATTCTATTGAAACCCATAGCGTTCCAGGATTCCCCGACCACATATCGGAGACGCCTATAGGGATCGGCTCCGCCAATAGAACTCTATAGCCAGCATTCCAGGCCTCGCTAACAGCCTTCTCTGAAAGAGAAACTGCTATGCTGAGATCTGTGCCTAAAGGTAGGTGGAAGCCGTGCTGCTCAATAGATCCACATGGGATAACAGCGATGCAATCGCCCCCAGAGCAAAGGTCTCCAAGCTCGCGCCAGCTGAGATTCCTCCATATGTATCTGTGCATATTGATCATCGATAATAATATTCTATACAAGAAATATTAGCTAACAAAATGCTCTAATAGATTGTGAAGGTTATTCTTCAAATAAGAGACCTTAAATATAACATTAATATAGAACATAATCATATCCTTATAATCCTCTCCTAATAAAGTAATATTTGGTGGGCCGGTAGCTCAGCCTGGAAGAGCGCTGCCCTCGCACGGCAGAGGTCCCGGGTTCAAATCCCGGCCGGTCCACCATAGAGTAGAAAGTAGAATCAGCAGGCTTCTGTAACCGCGATCTTATCATCCGTGATGCGGTTAGTTATAGAATTTGAATTTCTCTAAGCTAATCTTCACCCTAGAGGATATAGTCTTAGCTGTAAGTTGAGTTTCAAATATTCTTAGCATCTTAACGAGCAAACGCTCAAAGCCTATAGAGCTGCCCTGTCCAAAGTAGAGTCATTGTAGTTTAGAGTGGAAAAGGCTGAGTTAATAATGATATTTACCCGAGATATTTAGAACTCATCTCATCCTCATAAGCATATGCTATATTGGGCTGATAATATAATTATATCATAGGGGAATGATCTTGCAATATAATCTAAAGATGAAGAGTTAAAGATGCAGGTTATATATAGATGTTTGCTTATATTTTCTAGCCAGGCCGCAGAGATTCATGTTATTAAATGTTTATTAATTATTAGTTTAAAAGTTTTTACTAAGCCAAATAATCTTATACAGCCTTTCATTTAGGTTATTGCGTCTAATGTCCGTAGTTAGCTAAATGGCTCAAAAACCTCGACTAAGCCAGCATCTTGATCAAGCAGATCTTGTAATCCTTTACCAGAGTTTCGTGTAAGTTAAGAACGCTAATCTTTATAGCTAAACAGAAACAAGTAGTCTAATGAGGGATAAAAGGCAGAAACAATATAAGGTCTTAATGGTATTAGTGATTTCGGGGAGGGGCCCGTAGCTCAGCCAGGATAGAGCGCCGGCCTTCTATTAGTTCTAGGAGAGAGCCGGCGGTCCGGGGTTCAAATCCCCGCGGGCCCGCCACTATATAGAGCTCCTAACGGTTTCTTTCCATATCTGTCTCTTATTATGTAAACCTCACTGCCTTTAGATATGTTTTAGCTATATAGTATCCAGTCAAGGTTTATTACCCCCTGAGATAATTTTAGCCTAGGCTAAAAATTTTGGACAAGGCTAAAGATACGATTAATACTCGACTACGGAGAGCCGTAGGAGGCCATAGGCTTACCATGTTACTAGGACCGGCTACTATAGTTTCCGTCGCGTATATCGATCCAGGCAACTTTGGAAGCAATATAGCGGCCGGATCTAGATATGGCCTTAACCTGCTATGGGTTGTCTGGGTCTCCGGACTCTTAGCTATATTGTTTCAATATCTCTCTGGAAAGATCGGAATAGTCTCTTCTAGATCAGTAGCAGATATAGTATCTGATACTCTATCCCGCAATTTTCGCGGTATACCATACTCCATAGCTAAATTTATGTATTTCCTCACATTATTGGCAATTGTAATAGCAACTGATATGGCTGAGTTTCTAGGTATAGTGTTGGGATTATCCCTTCTTTTCGATCTAAGCATTAGTGTTGCAATGTGGGTTTCTGTGTTGGATGTGCTAGTTCTAATGATAATAGCTGATAGAAGGATCGGATTTGAAACAATAATAGGCTCTCTTGTCGGAGTTGTTGGTTTTAGCCTTATATATGAGCTGGTGATAGTTAGGATTGATACGATCGAGATTTTAAGATCTAGCTTTATACCAGGCCCTATGGATGCTAGCGCCCTTCTGCTAGCAATAAGCATTTTAGGTGCTACCGTGATGCCCCATGCAGTGCTTTTGCACTCATATCTAGCGTCTGAAAAATGGGGCTCTGGGCTTAAATATGATGGTCTAAGAAGACACATGAAAGAAACTATAGTGTATTTATCTATAGCGAGTATCATCAACGCATCGATCCAGATAATGTCCTACTATGCATTCTATAGAAACGGATATCACGATGTTAATATTGATACTATATACCTAATATTGCAGCCTCTATATGGATGGAGCGCGGCTACGATCTTCGCCATAGCCCTTATTGCATCAGGAGTCTCGTCTTCCATGGTGAGTGTGTTAGCAGGGCAAAAGGTTGTTGAGAGCATGTGGGGTAAAAGGTTAGAATCGTGGAAGCTAAGACTAGTTGTCAGGCTATTTAATATGGTTCCATTAGCAATAGCGATCCACACGGGTGTTAAACCCCTGGATGTTCTAGTGTACAGCCAGGCAGTGCTCTCTCTGCTTCTTCCAGCAGTAATTATTCCTGTAGCTATTATTAGCGCGAGAAGCAGCATAATGGGGTCTCTAAGGAATTCACCCTACATGAATATAGCTGCGGCTCTGGGTTCGATATTCATATTGGGGCTGAACATGGGATACCTGCTGTTTGGCATAGTTTAGTAAGGTAGAAAAGGGGATGGAAGGCTGTTTCGGCTTTCATTATTATTTGTAGTGCTCATGTTCATTGGTTTGTTCTCCAGCTTAAGCTTATAAGTATCCAACCCATAGTTGTTTTGATGATGAGGTGATATCCCTGCTAGACCTGGGTGTGGAAAAACCTCGGGAAG
>Ga0080007_1045713_pt1 | contig 27876 bp, 28 predicted proteins | sample OctOCTMetagenome_FD_69210 | JGI IMG/M metagenome (GOLD analysis project Ga0080007, IMG submission 69210) | Hot spring and microbial mat streamer communities from Octopus Spring Streamers, Yellowstone National Park, USA - OCT_B (SPADES... | ecosystem: Environmental > Aquatic > Thermal springs >...
GCTTCTTCAAAATTTAAATTTTTCCCCTGAACTACTTTGCCAAAAATTTCTCTGAATTTTCTTATTTCTTCCTCAGATTTTGTCTCGGTTTCCATCATTTTTTAATTTTATCTTTATCTATCACAAAAACTTTATAGGCTGAAATTATAGGTAGTGATTAAAATTTTTTGACTTTGGGAAAGAGTTTTTGCAAATTTTAAGAATGAAAGAGCTGTGGAAAAAGAGAAAAATTATCAGGATAGAAGCAATCAAGATCAGAGGATAGAGCAAATAGCAGAGCAAATTAAGATAAGAACGCAAGCCCAAAAGCAGGATTTTCGCCAAGAAATTTATAAAAGAGTTATTTCTGGTGTAATACTTGGTGGAATTGCTTTGTTCTTTGTGATAAAGGGGGGTATTTTGTTCGTTTTTTTTGTTTCTATATTTTCTCTTCTTGCTTCATTTGAGATATATAAGCTTTTGGAAATGAAAGGAGAAAAGCCATTCACACAAATTGGTATCGCGGTCTCAACATCAATTCCGTTTATAACTTTTTTGGCTCCATCAGATGTTCTCTTTGCTCTCCTTACTTTTTCTCTTATCGCAATATTTTTCATTCAGATAATTTCCCGTGAGGTGAGAGGAGCGATAGATAAAATTATGATGACATACTTTGGAATAATATATACGGGATGGTTGGGGGGAGCTCACGCTGTGCTTCTGAGAAATATAGGAAGCGAACTACAAATCCAAAATTTTTCAAAAATAGATACTGGGATTTTCTTTTTTCTATTTACTGTCTTAACAACAGCTTGTGCAGATATTGGAGCTTACTTTGCTGGGAAAAAATTTGGAAAAATTAAGCTCGCAGAAAAAATATCCCCAGGAAAAACTCTTGAAGGTTTTTTAGGTGGAGTTTTATTATCTGTAATCTCAGCTATTTTTATGAAAATTATATTCCAACCAAAAGGTGACCTTATTATATGGATGTTTTTGGGTTTTGTTGCAGCTTTTTTTGGGCTTTTAGGAGATTTTGCAGAATCTGCCTTAAAAAGGGATGTGCATTTGAAGGACTCCGGTTTCATTATCCCAGGACACGGTGGAGTCCTTGATAGAATAGATAGTCTTCTTTTTACTATACCTATTTTCTATTATATATCAAAGTATGTTATTTTGAGGTTATGATTTACTTTTGGAGCTTTACATTTTAACGCAATGTTTTGTGTAGATATAAGGATAATTTCAACTTTGGATTTTTACATTTAAATTTTGATACTTGAAAATCTCTAATTTTGTGGAAAAAATAAATTCTAAATATTAAAATATAGAAAGTTAATTAAGGAATTAATAAAAATAGGAGGTAGATATATTATGGGAGAAAAAGATATGGTAAAGGGTCAGGCGGAAGGGAAGTTTTTGGCAGTTTCTATTCTTGTTGGAAGTGTTGTGGTAGCAGGTTCAATAATATGGGCAACTCGTTCTATTCAGAGTTACCTCGAAAAAGGCGGAGCTAATGTGGCAAGAGCAGGGGCACCGGGTCAGCCAGTACAGCCCCCGCAACCACAACCACAACCACAGCAACCACCATCTCCCCCTCCTGAAGTGGAAAGGATTGATATGTCCCAAATCGCACCCCCACCACCTTACAGGATAAAGGGGAACCCGAATGCAAAAGTTACAATAGTTGAGTATTCAGATTTCCAGTGTCCATTCTGTGCCAGATGGGCAAGGGATGTTTATCCCCAGATATTGCAGACATATGGAGATAAAGTGAAAATTGTGTTCAAGCATTTGCCTTTGCCGTTTCATCAGTTTGCTCAAAAAGCAGCAGAGGCAACTGAGTGTGCAGGAAAGATAGGAGGAGCAAAAGCTTTCTGGGCTATGCACGACAAACTCTTCCAGGTAGGGCAGCCGCAGGGAAGACTTGATATAGCATCCTTGAAGCAGTTTGCAAAAGAGATAGGATTAGATGAAAAGAGGTTCTCACAGTGTCTTGACACAGGGGAGACAGCCCAAATTGTTATGGAAGATATGAACGAGAGCCAGAGACTTGGAGTAAGAGGCACACCAACATTCTTTATAAATGGAGTACCTGTGAGAGGAGCTCTACCATTTGAAGCTTTCAAGCAGGTAATAGATCAGGAATTGCAAAAAGGCGGATAAATCTTAAACAATAGAAAATATAGCGGTAAAACTTAATTTATGCTCAAGGAGGAAGAGTATGTAAAGTTTTCATCTGTCCAAATTATAAATCTCATAAAAAGAGGAGAAATTAGACCTTCCGAAATTCTTGAGACTGCAATTGAGGTCTCCCGGAAATTAAATCCTGATCTCAACGCAGTAATATTATGGATAGAAGACAGAGTTAAAGAAGATCTGAAAAATCTGGAAAAATCTGATATAAAAGAAAAGGGAAAACTTTATGGTGTTCCGCTGCTTCTGAAAGATTTAAGGCAACATTATCCGGGAGTAAAATCAACCGACGGCTCAAAAATTCTCAAAGATTTTATTCCAGATTATGAAAGTGAATTTGTTGCAAGAATAAGAAAAAATGGTGGATTAATTTTTGGAAAAACTAATACATCTGAGTTTGGATTTTTAGGATATACTGAACCTGACCTTTTTGGTCCAACAAGGAATCCGTGGAACTTGGAACTTACTCCGGGCGGGTCGTCTGGTGGTTCAGCTTCTGCGGTTGCAAGTTGTATGGTTCCTGTTGCTTCTGGGAGCGATGGGGGAGGTTCTATAAGAATTCCAGCATGCTATACAGGTTTGATTGGCTTGAAGCCATCTCGGGGAAGAACCCCAGCTGGTCCGCCTCACGGTGAGATATGGCAAGGATTTGGAGTAAATTTTTTCTTTGCAAGAACCACAGAAGATGTTGCTTTACTTTTGGATGCTGAAAGTGGATATTCTTTAACATCTCCTTTCAAAATTGAACCTCCCACGGAAAGATATTCTGAGGTATATAAAATGGAACCGAAAAAATTGAAAATTGCCTTTACAACAAGATCCCCTATAGATACCCCTGTTGACAAATTTTATAAAGATGCAGTTTTGAAGGCTGCAAGAGAATTTGAAAAAATAGGATGGTATGTTGAGGAGAGAGAACCTGAGGGATGGGGATGGGATATTTTTCATGTTTTCCTTTCTATGTATTATGGTGAGGCAAACGCCCTTTTGAAAGAGCTTAAAGAAAAATACGGAAAAAGAGTTTTTTCGGAAGTTGAAGCTACGACTCTTTCTCTTTTTGCGCTGGGGGAATTAAGATCATCGGGTGATTATATTCTTTCAACATGGAAAAGATACGAGCTTATATACAAGCTCAACTTATTTTTTGAAAAGTACGATGTTTTTTTGACGCCAACTTGTGCATTTTTACCTGCGAAAATAGGAGAGTTAAAACCTCCAAAGATTCAAGAAGAATTTTTGAGAATTTCAGTAAGGCTTGGGCTTTTCAAGCTTATGGATAAAGTAAAGGTTTTTCGCAACATTTTAAGACAGCTTGAAATAAAAAATTTTCAGAGAACTCCATTTACTCAATATGCAAACATAACCGGTGTTCCTGCTATTTCTTTACCTATATGGTTAGATGAGAAAGCAGAAATTCCATCTGGGATACAAATTATTGCTCCTTTCGGTAGAGAAGATTTGCTCCTTCAAATTTCTAACTTGTGGGAAAATATAGAAAAATGGGGAAATAGATTTCCTCCTCCATATACTAAACAAAAACTCGGAATTAAAGATTAGAAAATTGGTAAAACTACCACTTTACCCATCTTAACCCCTTAACCTTATCTTGAAGGAGTATTTCAAGGTCAGCTCTGTAAGGACCTTTTCCTCGGTAAATCTCAGGGTTATATTGCTCTATAAAGCTTTTGACTAATATAGCGCCGAAGTAATCGCTTGAATCTACACTTCCATAACCTTTTCCTTTGCTATCTACCCAGAAGTAAATTTTATCTCCTGGGGAAAAAACTGTGATTTTTGTGCTATAACTTTCTAGGTCGGGAGCGAGATTAGGAATAAAATCCTCATTGATATTCCTGCCAAATTTTACTCTTACATTTGATTCTTTTCCTAATTCTTCAACATCTCTAAACTCTGGGTTTCCGGAATTGTTATAAAGAACGAACCAAGCTGTATTCGGGATGTTTGGATTGATCTCGGATTCTGGAACTGCTTTTATCTCGCCGGTTAAAAAATCAATTTTGACCCAAGAATTTCCCTCTGTATCATGAGAAACGAGACCTTCTATGCGTGCAAACTTTGGAGTTAAATATAGTGATGCTGTTCGCTTATCTTCGCCCAAAGATGAGTAAGCTAAAACTTCTACGGTCTTGCAGGTGAATCCACCTTTTCTGCAACCAAAAAAATCACAGTAATACCATGGACCTGGTATAATGTATGAAATTTCCTTTATATCCCAGTCTGATATTTTTGCTCCGTCGCAGTATAGTTTATAGCCTCCTGCGTTTTCAACTTTTTTCCATTCTATTTTTAGGTCTTTTCCATCATTAACTGGTGTAGCATTTATTATTTCAGGGTCTCCGCTTAGTTTGCAGCTTGTGATTATACTAACTATTAGTGCTGTTGATGAAATTATCCTAAGCATAGATATAATTTAAGGTTTTGCTACCATTTTTCAGTTTGATTTATATCAAATTGAGTTTGCTATTAAAATAAAAACTCTTATGTTTGCCGATACGCAACGAAAAAATAATCGCATGTATCAAACGCTAACCACTATAAGAATTATTCCATGTCTTGATATAAAGGATGGGAGAGTGGTGAAAGGTATTAATTTTGTAAATTTGAAAGATGCAGGTGATCCATTTGAGACAGCAAAAGTGTATAGTCAAGAGGGTGCAGATGAGATTTGCATTTTAGATATATCAGCTAGTGAGGAGGGGAGGAGAGCTTCTTTACAGATGATATCTAAAATAGCTGAAAATGTGTTTGTCCCTCTAACAGTAGGTGGGGGGGTTAGGACTTGGAAAGATATGAGAGATTATTTGCTTGCGGGAGCAGATAAAGTTTCAATAAATACAGGAGCAGTTGAAAATCCAAATCTTATAAAAGAATGTGCAGAAGTTTTTGGTAGTCAGTGTGTAGTTGTTGCAATAGATGCAAAAAGGGTAGATAATGTTTTCAGAGTATTTATATATTCTGGTAAGAAAAATACAGGTCTTGATGCGGTGGATTGGGCAAAGAAAGCTGTGGAGTTGGGAGCAGGTGAAATTCTTCTTACATCAATAGATAAGGACGGAACGCAGGGTGGATATGACTTAGAACTTATACAAAGGATCTCAGAAAATGTTTCAGTTCCTATAATAGCGTCCGGAGGAGCAGGGGAGGAGCAACATTTTTTTGATGCTGTAAAAGCAGGAGCTTCCGCTTGTCTTGCTGCTTCTGTTTTTCACTTCGGTAAAATAAATATTTCTCACCTTAAAAATTTCCTCAAAGAAAAAGGTGTAAATGTGAGACTATAAATAAAAAGTATTATGTCAGAGATAGAGAGAATAATTGAGCTCGGAAGAAAATTGGGGTGGATTTTAAATAAAAGTTTGACTAAAAAAATCAAACTACCATACTTTGAAAAATTATCAACTCCTTGGGGAAGCGATTCTTTATCTATAAAGGTTGGGAACTTCCATATTGTGATTTCTTCTGATCAAAGTGTAGAGGGAACTCATTTTGATTTGAAGTTTATGGCACCAGAGGAAGTTGGCGAAAGAGCTTTGAGATGTGCAGTAAGCGATATAGTATGTACAGCGTCAGAACCATCATTTGCATTTGTGAATTTGGCAGGAAGGGATTACAAAGTTTTAGAAAAAATAGGTGATGGAATAATAAAGTTCTCTGATGAAATTGGATTAAAACTTGCAGGTGGAGATACATCAAAGTCTAATATATACTCCATTTCTATTTTTGTTGTAGGATATTCTAAGAAAAAACCACTTTCAAGATTTGGAGCTCACCCGGGAGATCACATTCACATAACAGGTACAGTGGGAGATTCTGCTCTTGCTCTTGAAGTTCTGAGAAAGAAGGGAAGAAAATTTGCAGAAAAATACATACCTTACGCCTTGCAAAAATTTTTGAGACCTCCTTTAAGGGCGAAGATATTACAAAAAATAAAATCTTTTGTCAGATTTTCAGCAGATGCATCTGATGGTCCTTTAAGAACTGTGGAATGGATATGCGCTTTGAACAATGTATCTTGTGAGTTCTTTCCGGAAAGAATGCCATTTTCAGAAGAGTTTTTGAGATTTGCCCCAAGTTTTTTCAAAGACCCTCAAAGTGTCGCAATAACTTATGGGGACGACTATGAGATAGTTTTTGGAACACCGGAAGAAAAATCTCAAAACATGAGAAAATATGGAGAAATTGTGGGAATAGTTCTTTCAGATCAGGATGTGAAAAGGGCGTTAAGGAAAAATTATCCTTTCAAAAAGATTCCTTCGTTCTCAGGTAAAGGAGAATTTATTTTTTTTACATACAAAAAACCAAGAGAGTTTTTCTTTGAGCACTTTTAGTTTTTTGAACTCTCTTAATTCACTCCTAATTTGTTTAGCATTTCAGAAATATCTGGTGAATCTGCTACGTTTTTGCTTTTGTAGTTCCAAACAACTATACCATTATCTACTACAAAAAATGCAGGTCTTAAATATCTATCACCTTTTATACCGCCTCTTACGAACTTATATTTGCCCAAAAGTGATGAATCTTTTAAGGTTCTCAAAAAAGCAGTTGGAGATACGAGGTCTAAAAAGCTACCACTTTCTACCCCGAAAATCTTATATACTTTCTTTTCCGGGTCCGGAACTAAACGAAAAGGAAAATCCGGAAAGTCTTTCAAATACTCTTTGACTACATCTTGCGGACTTTGTATAAATATTATAACTTCAACTCCTTTTTCTTTGAGTTTGTCTTTTTCTTTGAGGAGCTTTATTATATCCATCTGACACCACACACACCCCATATATCTGTGGAAAGAAATTATATACTTTTTGCCTTCTTCAATTTCAACTTTTTGACCGTTCACATCTTCTATTTCAAAGCTCGGGACTTTTTCCCCTATATTCAGAGACATGGTTGAAAGTGTAATTGATAAAATGTTTATGATAAAAATTACAAAAAGTTTTCCTCCTATCATTTTATTGAGAATTTATGTTTTAGCTGAAATTTTTCAGAAAGTTCAAGATTTCTTTGAAGCTCTCATCTGAATAATCTCTTTTATAATTCTTCATAAGTTCTATTGCTTTCTTTTCTTCTTTCGGGTAAATTTTCCCTTTTGTCTTCATAAAAGACAGAAGAAATGAAACAAATTGTGTAACATTTTTCGGTTTTTCTGTAAATTGAGAGGATTCAAAATCTATAAGAACAACTTTATTTTCTTTCTCACAGAGTATGGCATTGTTGTAGGGTTTGTGCATTTCATTTTTTGATATTTTCATTCTGTCAAGCTCACGAGCCTGATACAAAATATCAAAGAATACATCTGAAAGAGTATTTACTTCATCTAAAATTTTTCTGAAAGGAATACCATCTATGAATTCCATAACGAAAAAGTCTGAACCTTCAAGTAGTATTTTGGGACCTATATTTTTTTTATTTACTTTTCTCAGGACCTCCGCCTCTTTTTTTATGTTCTTAATGAGATAAGGGAATTTTGCAACTTTTACTGCTACCTTTTTGTTATCAATATATCCGAAAAAAATTTTCCCTCTCCATCCTTCTTTTAAGAAATGAATATCTTTGATATTTTCGGCAAAATTCTGAAAGCTTAATTCGGTTGATTCTTTTTTTGACCAGTTTAGGTTTTTATTAGCGTCCAAGTTTTTTTGAAAGAACTGCTTTTACAATTTCTTCTACCAAAGATGAAGCTATCTGTGAATTGGAAGCAGGTTTGCTTTCTCTATCCACTTCTTTATCTAATGCTTGAAGAATTTTTGGAACGAATTCAGCAAAAATCTTTGATTCTTCGGATATTTCACTTTTATCTTTTACACTTAATTTTGTTGGTATCTCCACTTTTTTGACTTTATCTAAGGTTTTTGTTTCCGCTTTTGATAACTCATGAACTCCTTTGATTTTTATTTCGTTTGCCATAACCTTTCACCCCCGCCCATTTATTTTATAATCGGAAAATCTAAAAATTTCTTTAGCCTTTTAATCTACCACTTTATAATTTTTTCTCCCGTAAATTTATTTTAAAAATATGCCTTGTCGCAATCATCTGAAATTATAATTTCTCACCTAAATTTAAAAATTTTTGCTAAAATTTCTCTTTAAGCCCAAATCAATTATTACTGTTATTTCAATTCACATGTTCATAACTACATGTTTCAAACTCGTTGTAAATAGGGAAGAGAAAAATCAAATCCTGAAACTTATGAGAAATTTTTCTTCTGCTGTAAGGTTCTCTTATAAAAGACTTCTTGAAGGTTTCACAACTTTGCAAGCTTACACAATAACAAGGCAAAAGTTTCCAGAACTCAACTCTCATTATGTAAGTTGTGCAGTTGAGAAAGCAAGAGAAATTTTTCAAAGCTGTAAAGCAAGAGGTCAGAACCCAAAAAAGCTTGTATTCGGTGGTAGAGCTTTGTTTGAGAAACTCAAAAAGAACCATCTTCAAGGAAAAAGATTAAAGGAACTCAAAAGAAAATGGAAAGAAAAAAGACAAGGCACTTTGTTAAGCATAGGTGCAAAGCATGAAACTCACAAAGGTAATCTAAATTTAAGATTTATCCCTATTGAGAAAGATAAAAATAATCTTTGGTTAAGAATAGCTTTGAAAAACAGAAAATTTATATTAGCAAGGGTAAAGAGAGGTTTGAGTGGGAAATCAGATAAGTGGGCTTTGTTTTTGGCAAAAATCTTGTCGGGAGAGCAATTCCCTTACACCGTTGAGCTAAAACTCAAAGATGGTCAAATCTACGGATTTGTCAGGTTTTCTCTTGATGTTCCTTCACAAACAATCACAAAATCAAAAGGAGTGATAGGAATAGATGTGAATGCAAGACCTTTTCATCTTGCTCTTGCAGAAGTTTCCTCTGATGGAAATTTGCAAAGCTACAAATCAATCTATCTTTCCCATCTTTTGAAATGCAAAAGCAGAAACAGAAAAGAGTATGAGGAGTGGTTGATAGCTCATGAGGTTATAAGATTTGCAAAGGAGAAAGGAAAAGCTATTGCGGTTGAGGATATACAAAAACTCCCAAAAGGAAAAAGAGGGGACGGAAAAGCAAAACTCAGAAAAATCCTACAATTTTTCTCTTATAGAAGAATACTGAAAAAGATAGAGAGCTTGGCAAATCAGGAAGGAATAGAAGTAGTGAAGGTAAATCCAGCTTTCACATCAGTTATAGGTATGATGAAATATTGTCCGCAGTATTTTATAGATAAGGATATAGCGGGAGCATATGTTATAGGGAGAAAAGCGTTAGGGTTTAAGGAAGAGATTCCGGAGAACTACAAAAAGCTTCTCAAAAGCCAGATTTACATTCAATATGCATTATGGAGATTAGGTAAGATGGAGGATGAATTGAGAAATAAGTTAAATCAAGAGAAAAACAAATACAAAGCAAACGGTATAAAGAGAGATTTGAGAAAATTGAAAAGAGAAAAGAAATTTTTGGAGAAATTTTTGATGGAAACCAATGGAAAAGAAAGCTCTCAGAGTGAGCCAGAGACCCAAAAGCAGGGGAACCAAAGGAAGGAACCTGTGAGGGGTCCGGGAAGCGGGCAAAAACTCTGGCGAGTTCTGAGGGTAGCCTTCGCTATACCTCTCCTTGGGAGGTTGTTTGTAAGGGACTTCTCTCCTTTGCGCCCTGTGGTGGTGCAAGGGAAGTGGGAGAGGATAGCGAGTAGGTTAGGTCCTGATGGCTTTGCAGGGCCGTCCTGAAAAGGGGATTTTCCTCATTGCGACAAAGCTTTACAAATAAGATTCTGATTTTTCTCAAAAGTACGGATTTTTAAAAAAAATCGGGAAATTAAAAATATATTTTTAAGGTGAAAGATATAAAAAAGAGATGAAAAGAAATGGTTGGATTAAAGATAAAAAAGGAAACTATTTATTTGGGAATTTTGGTTTTTAGTCTTATTGGAGGAGTTGCAACAATTCAGTCCTGTGCGAAGGAAAAAGGAGCTGGTGGAGAAGGAGGAACACCTGTGACTGATATATCTTCTTTACCTCAAAGTGAGCAAACAGAGGTTCTCCAAATACAAGATTCATCACTCGGGGAAGTCGGACTTATATCGGATACCGAGTTAAACCCTGCTATTATTGAAATTTCTTTACAAGAAGTTGATAACATTCTAACAGCAAGAGCTCCGATTTTTCCAAAGGATGAATTTTCTGATGAGGAAGCGAAAACGAAGCAGGAAATAGACAAAGAGTTATCCATAAAGGAAATAATCAGAAACTTTGTATCAGATGAAATTATTCAGAAATTTGAGAAGATTGAGGAAAAGTTCAAATATGCTGATAGATTAGGGGATAAATATTCATCTCTTTTGAGAGGAATGCTAACGCCGGGCTGGATTTTAGGTTGTAAAAATCAGAATAAGCTTCAAAGTTCCTGTTTGGCTCCGCAGATGTCAAACTGTGAAATCAAAATATTAGGATGTAATTTAAATGATTATTCAGTTTCAGGAACAATATATGTATCTTTACAGGGGGATATAAAAAATTACAGTTTTTCGGTCAGTGTAGTTAATGTTAAGCTTGAAAAGGGAGGTAAGAGCATAACCTTTTATGGTGGGCAAGTATCGGGACAAGTAACGATAGATTCAACTACAAAAACAGGTAGCATAAAAATTGAGATTAGGAATATGAGTATATCGGATATGGAAGAAGGGGTTGAGATTTCAGGGACAGTAAAACATGAGGTTCAACTATCATCTTATGGAGTTTCGGTTACAAGAATATTTGAGAACATAAACTATAAAAAAGATGGAAAAACTTTTACAATAGAAGGTGGGAAAATAACAGCCGAAAGAAAATTTGGTTATATAACTATAAAAGTGGAAAATCTTAAAGTAAAGACCGATGACAACGAGCAATTAACTTTAAATGGCAGTTTCAAAAGAGAGGTCAGTAAAGAGCCAAAGTTTGTGTTAAGAGAAGTATTATCTCAAATATCTTTCTCGTCTCCTGCAACTTCGTTTTCAGCAGAGTTTTACAGGTTTAAGAAAGTTCAAAAAGAAAAGACCCAAGATGATAAGACTTTCTCTCTTTCCATTACAAACTATGTAAAGGTAAACGATAAAGTAATAAGGTCATATTCTCATAACTTGACTGTTGTAAAAGAAGGTGCAGGTGAATTCAAGGTTATTGGAGAAATAAAAGTAATGAAAAAAGATGGAACAGAAATGCAAATCAAGCTTGAAAATGTGAAAGTAGTGAAAGGGTGTCAAAACTTGACAGGTGGGACTATCTCGGTGGATGTCAAGAAAAGTGATGGGAAAGTTATAAAGGTGAATGCTACTTTAAGTCAAACTTGTTCTTGCGAGCATGAGGTAGAAGTTGAAAAAGACGGGAAATTGATAAAATCTAAGGGTAATATTTGTGAAGCCAAAAAGAAAGCAGGAAAGGAAACTATGGATGATATGATGGAAGAAAGAAAAAGTATGGGGATGATGGATGGGAGCCATCACCAAAATATGATGTGAAACTTAAATTGAAATTTCTTTCTAAAACTTTGAACAAATTTATGTTTGTACGATGAAAATCAAACCTAAAAGATATATTGTATGGTCTGCAGATAAAGAGATTGACCTGAGCGACCCGTGGCAAAAAAAATGGTATATCAAGCAAGTTCTAATGTACGGAAGAGCGGAAGATATTGCAGAGCTTGATTGGGAAGAAGTAAAAAAATTGCTGCCAGAGCTTGACCTTCCTGAACACATAAAATCTTTATGGGAGGATTACTTTGCTTCTAAAAAGTAAAGGAATTATTACTGATTTGCAGAGAGAAATTTTGACTATTTTTTCTGAAATTCATGACAGTAAGATGTTTTATCTGACAGGTGGGACTGCATTGGCAGAGTTTTATTTAGGGCACAGGAAATCATTTGACCTTGATATTTTCACAACAGAAAAAGGACTCATTATCCCTTTTTCCTATGCTTTTGAGCAAGAACTTAAAAAAAATTTTCTCGTTAAGGTAGTGAGAAGATATGAAACCTTTGTTGAATTTGAAGTTTCTGCAAAAGGAGACAGCACAAAAGTTCAATTAGCTTATGACTCACCTTTTAGATTTGAAAACCCTGTTGATTCAGATATTGGAGTGAAAGTTAATGATTATACAGATTTGATCGTTGATAAAACCCTTGCGTTCTTTGGAAGAGCAGAACCTCGTGATACGATTGACTTATTTTTTATCTTGAAAACCGAGGATTTCTGGAAACTTATAGAACTCGCAAAACAAAAAGACCCTGGATTTGATTTATACTGGCTTGCTATTGCTCTTCATAAAATCAAAAACTTCCCAGATGATTTAAGAGATTGGCCAGTGGATACAATAAAAAAAGTAGATATTAAGGAATTGAAAGGTTTGCTGTTGAATTTATCAAGAGAAATAATGGATAAAATTAAGGCGAAAAGTAAATAATAACTTCATAAAAACTTTCAAAACTTACTTATCTTGAATTCTAATTGTTAGAATTATATATTTAGCTATGAGGAATGGAAAAGATTATTACGAGATTCTGGGTGTTTCTAAAAACGCTTCGCAAGAAGATATAAAGAAAGCATTTTGGGAGCTTGCAAAAAAATGGCATCCTGATAGAGTTCCGCCTGAGAAGAAAAAAGAAGCCGAGGAGAAGTTCAAGGAAATAAATGAAGCATATCAAGTTCTTTCTGATCCAGAAAAAAGGAAAATATATGATATGTACGGGGAAGCTGGATTAAAAGGTAATTATGGTGCAGACTTTACAAACACATACACAACTTATACAAGCTTTGATGACTTTGTAAAACAATTTTTTGGGGACGATGTTTTTGGATTTACATCTGACATTCTTGAAGATATATTCGGTATAGGTACAAGAACAAGATCACAACGGAGGAGGAAAACAGAAGGAAGGCAGAAAACACTTCTTGAATTATCTTTGAAAGATATTTATCAAGATAAGGAGGTTGAAAAGGAAATAACAATAGAAAGAAGGGGGGAGTGTCAGAGGTGTGGTGGAACAGGGCAAGTTGAGGTTGAAACATGTAAGCGCTGTGGGGGGAAAGGTATGATAGGTTTTTCAAAAGGTTTCTTTACATTTAGTCAGACTTGTCCAGAATGTAGAGGCTATGGAAAGCGTATGACTGCCTGCTCAAAATGTAATGGAAGAGGGTTTATATCAAAGCACGAGAATATGAAAATTAGAATACCAAGAGGAATAAGGGAAGGAGATATAATATCGCACGGAGGTATAGATTTTATTGTTAGAGTAATTCCAGATCCAAGATTTACGATTCAAGGTGATGATCTGATATCAGAAATTCAGGTTAACGCTCTTTCTGCAATACTTGGTGATGAGGTTCCTTTTATATTGCCTGATGGTTCCGAGATGAAGGTAAAAATTCCGGAGGGAACAGATTCGGGGATGCTCTTGAGACTTAAGGAAACCGGGCTCCCGAGAAAAGATGGTAAGAGAGGAAACATGTACTTGCGAGTGAAAATCATTTCTCCAAAAAATTTAACAAAAGATGAGAAGAATGAACTCCAAAAAATAAAAGAATCAATAGAGAAACGGAAATATCATTGAAAAAACAAAATTCAGCAAAAAATGATGTGAGCAAGGTTTGAAAAACATAAAATATCATAAAAAAGAATAAGCAAAGATAGAAAAGAGAATTTACGAGATAAATTTGACAAGATAAATTGAAGAAAAACAAAATTTTTTTATCGCAAAAATAATTTTTTCATACTATGGGGAAAGATAAAGATAAGGAGAAAGGTAAGAAAGAGCAAGAGGTAAATATTAATCCAGATAAGGTCATATCTGACGCAAAAGAGGAGATGAGAAGAGCTGTTGAGAAGTTTGATGAGGAGATGAGAAAAGTAAAAACCGGAAGAGCTCACCCTTCTTTACTTGAAGGTATAAAGGTTTTTGCTTATGATAGTGAGGTCCCCCTAAATCAGCTTGCTTTGATTTCTGTTTCTTCTCCTTCGGAGCTGATTGTTGAACCATTTGACCAAAATATAAGAGCTTCAATAGAAAAGGCTATTTTGCAGTCAGGAAGAGATCTTGTTCCTCAAAGTGATGGAAAAATCATAAAGATAAAAATACCTCCTTTGACACAGGAGACAAGGGAAAATCTTTTGAAGCTTGTAAGGAAAAAAAGTGAGGAGTTCAAAGTTTCAATAAGGAACATAAGGGATAAAGCCCGTAGTGATATAAAAGATGCAAAAGATAGAAAAGTTATCTCAGAGGATAGGGCAAGAAGGCTATTTGATGAACTTCAAAAAATAACAGATGAAAACATAAAAAAGATAGATACAATTCTGCAAGCGAAAGAAAGGGAAATTCTTGGGTAAGACCCAGATTAATTTTTGATTTTGGTTTTTGATTTTAATTTTGTTTTTATATTCCGACTTGAAGTTGAAAAGTTTCCTTTATTTTTTCAACTTCGGGTAAAATCATTTCGCAAACTTTTTCTATAATGTTTTCTGTTGAATCAAGACCTAATATTGAAAATGCGCCTTTATCAACTTGGTATAGCATACCATCAACTGGTGCTCCTTCTCCTATTTGCATAGCAGCTATATCTCCAAGATGAACGCATGCTGCAACTTTTGATAAAGTTTTATCTTCTTGGAACTCGGATGGTGTTTGATAGTATTCTACAACTGATGCTAAATCTTCTGGGATGCCCCATTTTCTAAGAGCGTAAGCTCCAATTTCGCTGTGCGAAAAACCTAAAATTCTTTTTGATGCTGTGTAGAACGACACTTTTTTCTCAAAGACCTCTTTTAATATGTTATTTATTACTGCTGCTCCGAGTTTATCCATAATTACTCTTCCTATCGAGCGTAATGCAGCGGATGTAAATATTATATCGCTCAGAAATTTTATGCCTGAGATCTCTCCAAATTTTACGCTTGCTACTGCTCCAACGAGAGAAAAGATGGCTAATTCATTTTGTGCTGTTCTGAAATTTTTTAACTCCTGAGAAGATATTCTCTTTGCCCATGCAGCAACTACGAGCCTTAAAAGAGCCTTAGTACCCAAGATAACTACTGCTTGCTCTAAGGATTTTATCTCTTGTGAAAAGCCGTAGTATGCTGAATTTACCATTCTTATTGTATCTGCTGTCAAAACCGGGTCTTTTGCGAGTTCTATTGCTATTCTGCTTAAAGGTACATTTTCATCTTTGAGCATTTTCATAAGGTTGCTTATGTGTTGTGGAATAGGAGTTGTTTTCTCTATTATTTCATCTATTCTGCTTTTGAGTTTTTGGTCCATCGTTAACATGTTGATTGATGGTAGCTTAAATCTCCCTTTCGCCACCTATGAGGTAACTTACTATACATTTGCCTGTTACTGGATCAAATGTGACGCTTCTTGTTACATTCCCGCCGACATCGTATCCTCCTACGGGTAATCCCATTTTCTTTATAACATTAAATAATGATGCTATGAATTTTTTTCCTAAGTTTAGACCCGCAACATCAGCACCACCGACAACCTTTACTCTTATCTTAGAGAAATCATTATCTTGAATTTGCAAGCTTGTAAGAAGCTCTTTGATTTTTTCTTCTATTTTTGATTCGTCTGTTGAATAAAAATGTGTTGCGGCTGCTCTTCTTTTTGCTGCATCCCATATAATTATTGCTGCTCCACTTGCTACCTTTTCTATCTTTATCCTTTCTCTGCCTACCCAGTTTTGCAAAAGCCTAATGCTTATATCCATACCTCGTTTTACCTCCTATTTTATTTTGCGATTTTATATGTAAATGTGGATTATAGCTATAAAAATAATAAATAATAATAATTAATAAAATAATAATAATAAATTTTTTTCCCGAAAATTGAAAACTTTTTGTTTTTGAAAAATCTTTTGTTTTTAGAGGTTTGGATTTTTTGATTGTTTAGTTTAAGTAATATTAGTGGGGTTTACGGGAGGACATAAGAAAGCTTTCTATCTTGTTGCAACAGCTTTTATTTTTATAAGCTCTATTTTTATTTTCGTATTTGAATTTGTAAAGCTTTCTCCGAGAAATTATAGTGTGCAGAGACAAAAAGATGATGTCTTAATTATGAACGAAGCTTATAATATTTGTATTCGGGGAGGTGGTTTGAAAGTTGCCGATAAAACAATTATTGAAATTGAAGGATTTCCACCCAAAACCAAAACGAAAATAAAACGGAAGTTCATTCTTGATGAAAATTGTGAAATTCAAGCAATAATATACTGAATCAACTCCGTTTAAAAAATTTCTCTTAAAAATTTTATTTTGAAATGTAAAATTTACTTTGGAGTAATAATGTGCGTTTCGGAAAGGAGATAGAAAAGAAAGTAGCGGAAGCAGCAAAGGTAATAAGGGGCGGAGGAGTTGTCGCTTTCCCAACTGAAACAGTCTATGGTCTTGGTGCAAATGTATATGATGAGGAAGCAATAAAAAAAATTTTTCAACTCAAAGGAAGACCGCAAGATAACCCACTCATAGTCCACATTTCAAAAAAACATGATATATACATTGTTGCAAGAGAAGTCCCTCATAAAGCTAAGATTCTTATAAGAGAGTTTTGGCCTGGACCCCTGACTTTGGTTCTACCGAAAAATCCATCTATACCAGATGTTGTAACTGCGGGACTTGATACAGTTGCTGTTAGAATGCCGGATCATCCGATAGCTTTGAAGTTGATAAGGCTTTCCGGAGTTCCTATAGCTGCTCCGAGTGCGAACATATCGGGAAAACCATCTGCAACTCAACCAGAGCACATAAAAAAATACTTTGGAGAAAAAGTTTTTATTGTGGAAGGCAGAGTAAAAATAGGAATAGAATCAACGGTTCTTGATTTGACTGAGAATACTCCGAAAATTCTCCGTCCCGGTGCTATAACAAAGGAGATGATAGAGAGAAAAATAGGAAAAGTTGAAGTCTTCGAGTACATTAAGGATGATGTCCCAAAAAGCCCAGGTTTGAAATATAGACACTACGCACCTGATTCAGACTTAATTTTGATATTGAACAGAGAAAAAATGATAGAATTTGTAATGAAGAATAAAAAGCTTTGGAAGTTAAAGGGGATGAAGGTGGCTGTATTCTTTTTCCAGAAAAAACCTGCGAGTTTTGAACATAATATCCCTGATGTGCATGTTTTCATATCTGGTAGGAATTTGAGGGAATTTGCGAAAAATCTTTTCAAAATTCTAATAGAGAAGGGAGAAAAATATGATGTTCTGATTTTTGAAGGTGTTGAAGAAAAGGGTATAGGACTTGGGATAATGAATAGACTCAAAAAAGCAGCAAAAATGGTCATAGAATAAAATTTTGCGATAAATTTGTGAATTATTCTTTGTTTTTTAGTTTTTTTATTATGGAAATCAATACGAAATCAAGGACAGAACCTCTTGTTGAAGTAAAAGACTTAGTAAAATACTACGGAGATAGATTAGCAGTAGATAATATAAGTTTTGATGTAGGAAAAGGAGAGATACTTGGATTTTTGGGACCGAATGGAGCTGGAAAAACTACAACTATGAGAATAATTACAGGATATATGCCGCCCACCAGAGGTGAAGTTAAAGTTTGCGGTATAGATGTTCTTGAAAAACCGGTTGAAGCAAAGAGGTTGATAGGATATCTTCCAGAGAATCCTCCTGTTTACTCTGATATGACCGTTATTTCTTATCTGAAATTTGTTGCAAAGCTCAAAAAGGTTCCAAAAAATAAGATTAAAGAGAGATTAGATTTTGTTCTTGAAAAATGTGGGCTGAAAGATGTGAAAGGTAGAATAATAGGAAACCTTTCAAGAGGATATAGGCAAAGAGTTGGAATAGCCCAAGCAATAATTCACGACCCACAGATTATGATTTTTGATGAACCTACTGTTGGACTTGATCCTCAGCAAGTTGTAGAAATAAGAAGTCTCATAAAAGAAATATCAAAGGATAAAACAGTTATACTTTCCACTCATATTTTGAGTGAGGTGACAAAAATATGTAGCAGAGTTATAATAATTTCAGGTGGGAGACTTGTTTTTTCTGAGTATCTTGATAGAATAGGCGCTATTGAGGGAAGAAGAAAATTTCTGTTTTGGTTCTCAAGTCCAACCGAAGCTCAGGCAGCTTATAATACGATAGCTAATATTGGGCTAAAAAAAATAAAGGATGTGAAGTTAGAAGATTCAAAGATATCTATTTTATCGGAGGATGATATAAGGAAGGATTTAATAAAAGATTTAGTATCAAAGTCCGGAGTTGTCCCGATAAGGGTTGATGAGGAAGTTCCTTCACTTGAAGAGGTGTATCTTAAAGTCGTAAGCGGAGCAAATCCGCAAGAATAGCTTCATCAGATGAGAAGATTTATTTTGCTATTGACTGTGAATTTGCTTATTGACTTTGGAGCTTTTGTCCAAAGGCAAGTTTTGCCGTTTTTTTGTCAAGTATAAAAAGAGAAAAAACTGATATTGCAAATATTAAAAATGATAATATAATTCCCTCAATATTTTTGAGCTTTAAATTTGCTAAAATTACAGCTATTAAAGATAGAACACAGGATATAATGTAAAGAGAGATAGTAGCTTTTTTTTGATTTTTGAATATAAAGAATAGTCTATGGTGTATATGGTCTTTCCCAGTAAAAGCGAGCCATTCAGATATATTCTTGACAAGTCCATATTTTACTCTGAAAATTGTTATTTGAATCATATCAAAAAGCAGGACCCACATAGTGAGCATAGGTAAAGTGAATACTTTCCAATACTCTCCGGGTGAAGCCCATGCGACATCAGCTGCTAATGAAGATAATACAAAACCACAAAACTGAGCTCCAACATCTCCTAAAAATATCCATGCTGGATTAAAGTTAAAAAGAAGAAATCCAAAAAGAGCTCCAATTAAAGGAGAAGAAAGAGAGAAAATTTCTGGCTGACCGTTAATGTATGAGATAAACGATATAAAAAGTGCTATTATTATTCCTAAACCAGCTGCGAGACCATCAAGACCGTCTATAAAGTTATAAGCGTTTGTGAATCCTATTATCCATATTATAGTTAGCGACGAGTTGAGGATTTGTCCCCAGGTTTCCTGAGTGGGAAAAAGTCTCAAAGATATTCCATTATCTATAACCCATAGGGCTAAGAAGAACTGAACAATCAACCTGATTTTTGCTGGTATGCCTATTATATCATCTAAAAGTCCAACGAGAGCTATTATAGCTCCTGCAATCATTACAATTTTGTATTTGTTTGGAAAAGAGTTTTCAGAGAGTAAAATTGCTCCCGCAAAAGCCAGAGCTACTCCCAATCCGCCTATTCTACCGATTTCGCCGAAATGAATTTTCCTATCATCGGGTTTATCTACAATTCTCAAGATTCGTGATAGCTCATACATGGATGGAGTAAGTATGATGGAAAGTAAGAGTGAGGATGTGAGAAGGAATAGGTTTTGTGGGAGACCTGTTATATTCCACATAGCATTTGCTAAAAATAGGATAATGAAAGAGAGCAAGAAACCTTTCGGCTCCTTGAAGAAAATCCTTATTCTTTCAAGCTTGCTTTGTTCTGGATTTGATGTTTTAGCTGATACCTTTTCTTTCAGATCTTCTTTTTGTTTTTGTTCTTCATAGTTTATGTTTGTTGTTGTATTCATTTTGATGGGTTAAATTATACACTTTTTTCTGCTCCGTTTTTTGAACTCTTTAACTTTCCGTTCATAACTTCAAGAATTTCAAGAAACTGGAACCTATATGGGTGGAACCCTTCTGCATATTCGCATCTTGCTTGTATGCCTCTGAAATTTGCTGTTGATTTTGCTACTTCAAGTATGTCAAGGTTACCAATGTTTACTTTATGAACTTGTGATTCGTGTGCAGCAAGGAGTTCGAGTTTCTCTTTAAGAACATCTGATATGTCTGTAAAAACATCTGGTTTGAAGCTTGCAGATGTGCTTGGTACCTCGTAAAAAAGAACATTTCTTGAATATCTTGTTGCAGTTATCGCTGATTTAGAAAGTGAATAGTGATCCTGATGTGTATCTTCGTAGAAATTAACAAAGATTATAGACGGTTCAGTTTTTTTTATAACATCTTCTAATTTTGTTATAAGTTCTTTTGAATACATCAGAGTTGTGTCCTTCATTCCACCGAAAATTAATTCTGCACCGAGCATTTCAGCGGCTTTTTTAGCTTCTGAAATTCTTATCTCTGGGTCTCCGCCGAGTTCTCCTTGTGTTGCGATGAACATAAAAATTTTGGCTCCGAGTTTTTTTAGCTTAATTAGCGTTCCTCCGCAACCGAATTCTATATCGTCCGGATGAGCTCCTATTGCTAGGACTTTTAGTGCCATATTTTCTTGCTCCTTCCCTTTTTATTTTTAATTTTAAATTTTCTATTTTATTTATGTTCTTTTTATAAATTTTTTATTTTCACAAATATTTTATATTTGTAAGGATAAGATTCGCTCATAAAAAGTTAGAAATACTAATTTTTTATGATACGTAGCATTATAAAAGTTTAGCATTTAAAACTTTTGGTCACAATAGTAATAAATAAATATGTAGCTACCTCCTTCATTTTTATTTTGTATTATTATACCACCTTTTTTTTCGCTCACAAGTTTGTGTATAGAGAAAAGTCCCATGCCTCTGCCTGAGTGTAAGCTTGCTGGTTTTGATGATAATCCGACAATAGCTGAGAAACCCTCTTTTTTTATCTTTTCAAGAATATCAGGAGAAAATCCAACCCCGTCGTCTTCGTAATGTATTTTCACTTTATTTCCTTCTTTTTCTATAAAAAATTTTACATTTCCTCCTTCCCTACCAGAGAAAGCGTGTTCCAGTGCGTTTCTTATGAGATTAACAAAAATATGCATGATTTTTGCTATTTCTGACGGTTTTATATCTCCATTTATTTTGAGTTCAAGATAAGCCTTTTTCCCAAGAGCTTTGGAATACTCTTCAAAAAACTTATTCATCTCTTCTACAAAATTTTCTTGTGATGATAACTCTGGATTTTCTTTTGCTTTTATTCTTGATTTAGCAAATATTAAATTTTTTTTGAACCTTTCTATTTCGTTTTCTGTTGCATATTTTCTTTCTTTCCACAGATGTATTTCATCTTCAAGCTGATGTAGGACATTTGCTACTTCATCTAATCCGAAAAATGTTGATTCTCCTTTTACTGTGTGTATTGCGGAGAATATATCATAAATTTTCTTTTCGCTGAAATTTAAGCGTAGTTCATCAATATCATTTATTGCCTGCTCTAAAATTTCAAGAGCAGAGTTTTTAAACACTTGAAAAACTTCTGCCTCTGTTATCATATCATCTTTTTCATTATTTAAGTTTAAACTAATCCTTAATTATCTATTTAAATTTTAATCTTTCTAAAACCTTTAATTTTTCTGGATAATTTTATTCTTATTCTAAAATAGTAAAGTTCGGCATAATATTAAAAATTGTTTCTCTTGTTTTAGTGTCTTTGTTTTTTAACTTGCTTGAAATTCGCAAGACGCATATAATATTTCTGTTCAATTTTATCAGATATTTGGAGGATTGGAAAAAAGGAATTTGAGGGAAGTAGAAGATAACATTAGTTTAGATTACCGAAAATCCTACGAGTAGGACGGAATCTGAATATTTTCTTTTTTCATATTTTTCAAATATAGAAGAGAATATTTTTTCGTCTTCGTTTTTTTTGAACCTTCTTACAATAACAAGGTAATTTGAGTTTTCTTTCATAAGTTTTATAAGTTCTTCTGATATTTTGTAGGAAAATGGCGGGTCTGCAAAAACGATGTCAAATTTTTGATTATTTCTTTTTAGGAATTTTATTACATCTTGACATACAACTTTTGATTTTTTTTCAATTCCAAGTTCGCGAATATTTTTTTTCAGATTTTCTGCTATTTTAAGGTTTGATTCAACGAAAAATACAAATTCTGCTCCTCGTGATAAAGCTTCTATTCCGAACGAGCCGGAACCTGCGAAAAGGTCAAGTATAGTCTTTCCTGAGACATCTATTGAGTCAAATATAGCTTTCTTTATGAGTGATGTGAGAGGTCTTGCAGCACCTATAACTTTGAAATTTCTCCCTTTTAGCTCACCGCCACTAACTTTTATTTTTCCCATCGTTTATCCCCACTAAATCTTTTTTGTAATTTTTATTTATCTTATTGTTTGTTCTTTTTTTCTTTATTGTTTTGGTTTTTATATTTCTCTAATTTTTCAACTTGTTTTTATTTTTTGTCATGTTGTTGTTTTTTGTTTCGTTTATATTTTTTTATATTTTTTTACCATTTATATTTTTTCTTCTGTGCTTATTGTTTTTATGAATTCTTTGTTTTCTATGAACCACTCGCATGTTTTTTTAATTCCTTCTTCTATTGGGGTTTTTGGTTCCCAGTGCAATATTTTTTTTGCTCTGGTTATATCTGCGCAGGTTTCAGGTAGGTCTGCTGGATTTGGTTTCTCAAAAATTATTTTAGCCTTTTTACCTAAATTTTCTTCTATAAGTCTGACAACATACATAAGTTCTACCGGTCTTGAATTTCCAAGATTTATTATTTTATAGCCTAATTTTTTTGTTCCTTTTATTGTCCCTTCTACTATGTCGTCTATATATGTAAAATCTCTTTTTTGTTTTCCGTCTCCGTAGATTATAATAGGATTACCTTCCATTATGTTCTTTATAAAACGGAATATGCTCATATCAGGTCTTCCGGCGGGTCCATATACAGTAAAATATCTTGGGATTGTTATATCTATTTTGTAGAGTTTATGAAATGTGTATGCTAAAAGCTCTGCTGACTTTTTCGTTGCAGCATAAGGAGATAAAGGAGAATCTGTTTTTGCGCTTTCTTTGAACGGAGCTTTTACGCCAGCATATACGCTTGATGTTGAGGCAAGAACAAACTTTTCTATTGAATTTTCAACGCATAAAGATAGTAAGTTTAAGGTTCCTGTTATATTTACATCTACATAAATTTGTGGGTTTTTTATGCTTGCTCTCACACCCGCTCTTGCTCCAAGATTGAGTATGCATTCTAATTTTTCTCCTTTCAAAGAAAAGACTTCATCTTTTTTTGAAATGTCTAATTCCGAAAATGTGAATTTCCTGAAGCTTTTGAGTATGTCAAGTCTGAATTTTTTGAGTTTGACATCATAGTAATCGTTAAGATCATCAATTCCTATCACTTCAAAATTATGCTCTAAAAGTTTTTTTGCTGTGAAACAACCTATAAATCCTGCGCAACCGGTTACCAAGAACTTTCCAGTTTTGTAAGGGATTTCATTTTTTTTTGTTGTTATTTCCTCTGTATTTTTTTCTTTTTCTTCTTTCTTTTGTTCTTTTGTTTCTTTTTTTTGCTCTTTCATTTTTATAAGATGAGATAAAGATGGTAAGAGATTTACTTTTGCTTTTTCTTTTTGCTTATTTCTTTTTTTGAAATATATGGCAAATTAGAAAAAGATTTTAAAAAATAAAAATTAAGGCTTATATGCGTCTTTCTGTATCTGATATAGAGAAGCTTTGGAGATTTTTAGCTAATTTCCTACAAAACATAGGGTTGAGCCCAGCTATGTTTGAAAAAGCCGTGAAAAAGTTTATAGATTTTGTCAAGATAAATGAAAGGAGTACGACTGCAAGAATAAAATTGAGAATAGCAAAGATAATAGATGAAATAGAATCCAAAGCTAAAATAACGAAAGAAGATAAAATTCGTCTTGAAGTTTTAAAAGATGTAATGAACATAATATCTGAGGAAGAAAAGAAGATTGATATTAATATATTTGATGAAGAGTAAAACTTTCGGTTAAAGAAAAAAATTGATAGCAATTAGAAAAGAAGGGATAAATTTCAATTAAGGAATAACTTTTATTTTAACTTTTATTTAAGGAACTACTTGTATGCACCAGGAAAAGAAATCTTTGATTTGATTTCCCGAAGAATCAGATAATGATGGCAGAAGATATATTCTTACCGTTGATGGAGGCTGTATCATATCTTCAAACCTCACCTCAATTTTGTTTGGATATACAAAGAGGCTTCTTTTTTGAGTTAGGCTCTTTTCTGAAACAAGTTTTAAATTTCCACTGAATATATCATATAAATATATTTTTGAGAAATCAACGATTTCTGTTCCGACAGAAGAATCAACGGTTATTCTGAAATTATCAAGCACAGATTCAAAAGATAATTCCTCGTTCTCTTGAAATTGTATCCATATGTCAAAAAGATTACCTTTTATGGTTTCACAAGATGATAGGGTGCAGAATCTTGGATTACAACTTACAATAGAAGGCTTTTCAAGGTCCTGCGTTCTGAAACCTGTTTCGTAATTGATTGTTGATGGATTAATTTCATCAAGTGGGGCAATCCCAGTTATCGCGACCTTGTAGTTTGAAGATGATTCCATTTTATCGGGGATAATTATTAAAGAGCCAGGGAGATATGAGGCATGAAATAATGTTTCTTTTTCACCTGCAAGATCTATTTTCATAAGCTTTAATGTTTCGTCATCTATTGTATATGGGTTGAGAGGTTTTGTTATTGAAATTGATATACTACTGCCTACCGGAAAATTTTTTGCATCAGGTGGGGGGTATGAAGATAGCGAAAAAAGAGGGATTGTTCTTGTTATTTCTGCCCAGAATGTCCAAAATATAGATTCTAAGCCGTAATTGAAATACACTATGTAAGTTCCTTCTTCTTTTTGAAAAGGCTCAAAACTGACTTTGTATTTACCTTGCTCTTTTATTTCTTCTAAATTTATTCTTCCTGGTATCTGGTTGCCATTTCTCCAAATAATGAATCTTATATCTTGAGTTGATGGTTTTTGGTTCAGTATAACATAAATTTGAAGGTCATCGGGGAATATACCTTTATTTTTTGGAGGAAAAAAGGAATCAATAAGACCTGAACCAGTTGGAGAGTTTTGAGTTTTCGTACCGCTTGATTTGCAGCTTGAAAATAATAGTAGAGATATCATAAATCCTGCTGATATAATCAGATTTTTAAGGAGTAATTTTTTTTCTCCCTCACTTGACCGGAACATAATCAATCATCTCCTTTCTTTTTTGTTTTTTTTACTGGTCAAATAATCTAAATTTGCAATTTTACTTTCACCAATAATTTTATTTTCGTCAAGCATTTGAATGATTTCTGACATTAAGTTGCTGTACTTTTTCGTTTTTATTTTTTGAGCCATATTTTCTTTTTCGCTTGATAAAAGTTTTACTTCTCCTGTTTTTTTGATATTTGATAACTTTACTTTTGTGTTATTGTAATTTGTGCTTTTGAAAGACCGTAAATTTGGAGCTTGAGGTTTTGTTACTTCTTGTGGTATTTCTTTTGCGGTTATGCTTTCGGGAAAGATTATGTTTCCTACGAATAAAACTTCGGATTTTCCTTCTTTTGTTCCTCCAAAAATTAAGAGAAATTCATCTTGTGTAAGCAAAGCAACACCGCCTATTCTTGGATATTTTGTTCTATAAACTCCTGAAATTTGCCCATTTGGAGAAATTATAAAGAGTTCATGAGACGGAGTAATTTGTATTGGGTAGGGAGAATCTTTTTGTTTTATGTAGTCTATGCCGCCGAAAAGAGCAGATTTGAGAATAGAAATTTTTTGCAGCGAGAAACCTTTTTTTGTCCTAATTAGATCAGGGGATATGGCAGGTAATTTTTGTCCTTGAATTTTTAACTCTCCTTGCTCTACTGTGAAAGAGAAAATATATCCGAGGCTTGAGACGCCAAGTATTCTTTGCTCAAATGCTACTGCTTGGCAATTTCCAAGCGATTTTATTTCGTTTTCACCAATTCTCTCTGCTTCAAACTCTTGTGCCTCAATTGTTCCTAAATCTATTCTTTCTTTTTTAATTTGAACTATTTTTCTTGAATTTATTCCTCCTATTATATAGATGTAGTTTTTATTTTCTGCAAAGCATGAACCGAGATTTCCGGGATAGTCAAGAATATATAAACCTTTTATTATTTTTTCGCTTTCAGTTGGAGATAGCGGAAAAACTTCCAAATCTTTCTCCCATAAACCATTTCCACCTATGCCACCAACTATACCTATATTTTTTTCAGTTGAGAATGTGTAGTGAAGGAATCTTGGAATAGTTCTTGTTGTTTTTAAAAATAAACCGAGGTCTGGGAAGAAAATTTCAAAACTTCCTACTGGTTTTAGGTCATATGAAAGCCCACCTGATATGAGAATTTTTCCGTCAAGTAGTTTTGTTGCCGAACCGAAAACACGGGGAGAGTTCATAGGGATTTCATCTTCTTCAAAAGATAAAGTTTCCTCGTTGAAAATCTTACATGTTCTTGATACAGATTTTTCTTCAAGGTTTATACCTCCACATAGCATAATTTTTCTCATTTTTGTTTCTGGATTTTCTTCAAGTTCGGAAAATATAGGATAGGCTATTTTGAAATCAAAGGTTTCGGGAAGTTCATCGCCTTCTATCGTAAAACTTGTTGTATCAGATGGGAATCTATTTTGCTGTGTTATTTTTGTTAAGATACCTTTTGTTTTATTTTCTTTTTTGGGATCTATCGTTCTTGATCTACCTATTGCTACATTTTGTATAGAAAATCCTGTCTTTTTGAAGCCTTCATATACGCTTTCGCAACTTTGTGTAGGAGAAAGTAAATTGAATCCGCGTACTTCAAGGTAGATTTTGTTGTGAGGAAATACCGGAGATTTTATGCTAATAGTTAATCTATCTTGAAATATATCAACTTTTATTTCTTCTCCTTTTAGAGTTTCTCCTTTGCCGTATTGCCACTCTTCGCCTTCTTGGCTTCTGAATTCAACTTTATTTGCTTTTACTTGATTTTCTTTTGTGAGATCTACTGTTAGAAACCCAGATAAGAAAGGGAATATTTTTTCTCTTTGAATTTCAATAAGTTGAACTGAAAAGCAGTTTATTTCGGTTATTCCTTTTGTATATATCATTTCAAAAGCGAAATCCTGAGTTTTGGGTTTTTGTTCTTCAGTTCCTTTCTGACTGCATTTTGTGATTAAAGTTGGAAAAATCAGGCTAATAAAACATATAGTAAAGAAATGGAGAAGTGATAGTCGGAATATTTTTTTGAATGCTCGTAAATTTATGTTTGCTCCTGCCTTTTTGTTATTGTTTCTGCTCACTTTATAGAAAAATTTTAATTTTTAAATCTGTGTTTGTCTTATCTTTCCCAACTTTTATTTTTATTTATCTTTTTATTATTTTGGATCTGATTTTTTTAGATGATTCTATATATTTTTTTATTTTTTTTCTGTCCTTTGATAGTATAAGTTTTAGGAGGTGTGAAACTTGCTTTTGGAATATTTTTACTGCGTCTGATATGTTTTTTGAGTTTTGTGTGAAGATATCAACCCACATTTCGGTTGGGCTTTGAGCAACTCTTGTTATGTCTTTCAAGCTACCACCTGCTATATATGTTTTTGTTTTTTTCTCATTCTTTTCAGTTCTCAATTTCTCTAATGTTTTTACTGCTGAGAAAGCGATAACATGAGGCAAGTGTGATGTGAAGGCTAATAGTTTATCATGTTCTTCTGGTGGTATGACTACAATTTTTGATCCAATTTTTCTCCAAATTTCAGATACTATTTTTTTAGATTGTTCGTCTGACCATCCGGAAATTATACAGACTTTATTTTCAAAGAGTTTAGGGTCAGAGCTTTCTATTCCAGATTTTTCTGTGCCAGCTATTGGATGAG
>Ga0080007_1082163_pt1 | contig 27707 bp, 25 predicted proteins | sample OctOCTMetagenome_FD_69210 | JGI IMG/M metagenome (GOLD analysis project Ga0080007, IMG submission 69210) | Hot spring and microbial mat streamer communities from Octopus Spring Streamers, Yellowstone National Park, USA - OCT_B (SPADES... | ecosystem: Environmental > Aquatic > Thermal springs >...
CCGCCGCATCTCCAGCGCTTCTGCACTCCCTTTGGGCCGCATCCTCCCATCCTCCCTACCTGTGATAGGTAGGACATGTTCTATACAAAAGATGTCACTATGGCAAGGCGAAGATCAATAACGCTGGGAGTTCGACGCCCGCGCCCTCGCCGAAACCACCACCGTGGTCCTGGACGCCGCCGCCCTCCGGGCCCAGATGAGCCAGGACTGCGCCCTCGCCGCCTGGATCCTGAGCCGCCTGCTCGCCGTGGTCGCCGGCCGCTTGAAAGCGACCCGCCTGCAGCTGCTGGATCTCTATGCCCCGCCGGAGCGGAGGACGCCATGATCTCTTCTACCACCCACCCATCGGCGCCGACGCTGGAACGCTTCCTCCCCGCCCCCTATCCGGTCACCGGGATCCGCCGGGAGACCGGGGATACGGTGACGCTGCGCCTGCGCCCTCCGGAGGGCCGCCCACCGGCTTTCCAGCCCGGCCGGTTCAACATGCTCTACCTGTTCGGCATCGGCGAGGTCCCGATCTCCATCAGCGGGGTCCATCCCCGCAGCGGAGACCTGGAGCACACGGTGCGGGCGGTCGGATCCGTCACGCGGGCCCTGGCTCGGCTCCGGAAAGGCGACGTGGTGGGCGTGCGGGGTCCCTTCGGGAAGGGCTGGCCCCTTGAGGAGGCCAGGGGACACGACATCCTGATCCTCGCCGGGGGCATCGGGCTGGCACCCCTGCGTCCCGCCCTCCAGCACATCCTGGCTCATCGCTCCGAATACGAGCAGGTGGTGCTCCTCTATGGAGCCCGCACGCCCGCTGACCTGCTGTATCCGGCGGAGCTGGAACGCTGGCGGGGGCGGCTGGATCTGCAGGTCTTCGTGACGGTGGACCGCGGGGACGAAGCCTGGCGGGGGCACATCGAGGTGGTCACCACGCTGCTCCCTCTGGCCGAGCGGTTGCTGGATTTCCGGAAGGCGTTCATTCTGATGTGCGGCCCCGAGGTCATGATGCGTGTGGCGGCCCGCGAGCTGGAGGATCGCAAGGTGCCCCAGGAGCGCATCTTCCTGTCCCTGGAGCGGAACATAAAGTGCGCCCTGGGGTTCTGCGGCCACTGCCAGTTCGGCCCCGTCTTCATCTGTCGGGACGGCCCGGTGTTCCCCCTGGGCCGCGTCCGCCCGCTCCTGGAGGTGCGGGAGCTGTAAGGGCTCGCGTTCGTTTCGATCCAAAACCGGGAAGGAGGACGCGATGGCGCGTCGTCGCAAGCCCAAGCTGGCGGTCTGGAAGTTCGCCTCCTGCGATGGCTGCCAGCTGACCCTCCTGGACTGCGAGGATGAGCTGCTCACCCTGGCGGATGAGCTGGAGATCGCATACTTCCTGGAAGCCTCCCGGGCGGTCGTGCGCGGACCCTACGACCTCTCCCTGGTGGAGGGGAGCATCTCCACCCCGGAGCAGGTGGAACAGATCCGGGAGATCCGGCGCCAGAGCCGCTTCCTGGTGACCATCGGGGCCTGCGCCACCGCCGGTGGGATCCAGGCTCTGCGCAATTTCGCCGATGTGCGAGAGTTCATGGAGCAGGTCTACGCCCGACCGGAATACGTCCGCACCCTGGAGAAATCCCTGCCCGCCTCCGCCTACGTGCCGGTGGATTTCGAGCTGCGGGGCTGCCCGATCGGGAAAGGCCCCCTGCTGGAGCTGATCAGCGCTTTCCTGAACGGACGACGGCCCCAAATCCCGAACTACAGCGTGTGCGTCGAATGCAAGCGCCGCGGGACGGTTTGCGTGATGGTCGCCCAGGGCACCCCTTGCCTGGGCCCGATCACCCAGGCCGGCTGCGGGGCCCTGTGCCCGGCGTATCGCCGCGGCTGCTATGGATGCTTCGGTCCGATGGAGACCCCCAACCCGCACAGCCTGGGGGACTGGTTGCTCGCGCGCGGGCTGGCCGCGCCGGACCTGGTGCGGCTGCTCCGCACGTTCAACGCCTATGCACCCGCCTTCAAGGAGGCAGGAGAGCGCTATGCCGGGATCGCGGAAGCTGACCGTTCGGGTTGAGGCCCTGGCGCGGGTGGAAGGGGAAGGCGCCCTGCACCTGCGGGTTCATAACGGACAGGTGCGTGAGCTCCGCCTGGAGATCTATGAGCCCCCGCGGTTCTTCGAGGCCTTCCTGCGAGGCCGCCGCCTGGAGGAGGCGCCGGACATCACGGCGCGGATCTGTGGGATCTGCCCCGTGGCCTACCAGATGAGCGCGTGCAACGCCCTGGAAAGCCTCCTCGGCCTGTCCGTGGGAGGCCCCCTCCGGGACTTGCGGTTGCTGCTTTACTACGGGGAATGGATCGAAAGCCATGCCCTCCACATGTTTCTGCTGCATCTGCCGGACTTCCTGGGTTATGAGAGCGCCCTCCACATGGCCCGGGATCACCCGGATTGGGTGCAGAAGGGGCTTCAGATCAAGAAGGCGGGGAACGCCCTGATGGCCCGCATCGGCGGCCGCGAGGTTCACCCCATCAACGTCCGCGTCGGGGGATTCTATTCCGTCCCATCGCGCCGCGCCCTCCTGGAACACAAAGAGGAGCTTGCCCGCGCTCGCGATCTCATGATCGAAGCCCTCCGCTGGATGGCCGGTCTGGAGTTCCCGGAGTTTGAGGAGGATTAAGAGTTCGTGGCCCTTTATCATCCCGAGGAATACGCCATCCTGGAGGGTCAAGTTCGTTTCAGCCACGGGTTGCTGACCCCGGTCTCCGCCTTTGAGGAGATCATCGAGGAGATCCACGTGCCCTACAGCAACGCCCTGCACGCGGTGATCCGGGGGCGCGGCAGCTATATGGTCGGCCCCCTGGCCCGGTTCAACCTGAACTTCTCCCAGCTCTCCCCCCTGGCCCGGGAGGTGGCGGTATCCATCGGTCTGACGCCACCGGTGCGCAACCCCTTCCGCAGCCTTCTCGTCCGCGGCATCGAGGTCATCCACGCCTGCGAGGAGGCCCTGCGCCTCATCGACCGTTATGAGCCGCCGGATCGCCCCTTTGAGCCCTTCGAGGTCCGGGCGGGGACCGGCTTTGGGGCCAGCGAGGCTCCACGGGGGCTTCTGTATCACCGCTATCGGGTCAACGCGGAGGGCCTCATCGAGGAAGCGCGGATCATCCCGCCTACCTCCCAGAACCAGCGCCGCATCGAGGACGATCTGCGCAAACTGGTGCCGCAGCTGCTCTCCCTGCCCCGGGATGCGCTCACATGGCGCTGCGAGCAGGCCATCCGGAACTACGATCCCTGCATCTCCTGCGCCACGCACTTCCTGCGGCTGGAGCTCGTGGAGGAATGAACGCGGGTCCCCGTTGGGTGCTCATCGGCCTCGGGAATCCGATGCGAAGGGATGATGGGGTAGGCCCGTGGGTGGCCGCTCAGCTTCGAGGAAGGAGCTGGCCGGATCTCCGGGCCATCCGGATGGAGCTCCCGGACCCGATGAGGCTGGCCGAGGCATGGGAGGGGGCGGAGATCGCCTGGATTGTGGACGCGGTGGAGGCCGATGCGCCGCCCGGAACACTCCTTCGGATCCGAGCGGAGCGCCTCCGGACGGATCTCCGTCCACGCGGGTTCTCTACCCACGGGTTGGATCTGGTGGAAGCCATCGCCCTGGCCCGGACGCTGGGGCCGTCCCCCCAACGGGTGATCCTCTATGGGATCATCGGGGCGGACTTCGGGTTCGGAGAGGGGCTGTCCCCCGCCGTGGAGGCCGGCGCCCGCCGCCTCCTCCGCCGGCTGGAGCGCCTGATCGCTCGCCTGCCCAGGCGTCGCGAATCGGCTATGTGAAGTCGGGCTGACCCTTCCGGAACGGCGAGCGCCGGAAAAAGCTTCTGATCCCGGATGGCCCTATCCTCTCAAGCGCCGGGCGGCCGCCCATCGCTTGCGTCTGCATCCCGAACAGGCCTATAGTTCCCACCGGGGCATCCATCCCGTTCGTTTCCCTACCCTGGTCGGAGGAGGTCTCCAATGGAAGCGCGCCCGCGCCTGCTGGATCGAATCCACTGGATGGGCCACGACGCCTTCCGCATCGACGGGCCGCTGGTGATCTACCTGGACCCCTGGCAGATCCCCGCCGGGGCGCCCAAGGCCGATCTCATCCTGATCAGCCACGAGCACTTCGATCATTGCTCTCCGGAGGACGTCAACCGGCTCCGCCAGCCGGACACCGTGATCATCGGCAGCCCGGCAGCGGCCGCCAAAATCAAAGGCGCCCAGGCCATGCGCCCCGGCGAGCGCCTCTCCGTGAAGGGCGTGGAGATCGAAGCGGTGCCGGCCTACAACATCAACAAACGATTCCACCCCCGGGAGGCCGGCGGGCTGGGCTTCATCCTCACTATCGAAGGGGAGCGCCTCTACTTCGCCGGGGACACAGACTTCATCCCCGAGATGAAGGAGATCCGCTGCGATATCGCCCTGCTCCCCGTCAGCGGGACTTACGTGATGACGGCGGAGGAGGCCGCCCAGGCCGCCGCAGCCATCCAGCCGAAGGTCGCCATCCCCATGCATTACGGAGCCGGAGTGGCCGGCTCCGAGGCCGACGCCGAGCGCTTCCGCTCCCTCTATCCGGGCACCGTGGTCATCCTGAAGCCGGAGCGCTGATCCGGGGAGCACGCGATGGACCGGGAGGAGCAGGCCCGGCGTTACGCCCGGCTGCGCCGTCGCCTGTGGGCGGCGGAGATCGCCCTGTTCGCCGCCTACGCCATGGCCTGGCTGGGAAGCGGCCTGGCCCTCGGCCTCGGCGAGGCCCTGGTCCGTCGCCTCCCGTCCCCATTGGACGCGATGGGGATGGCCTTCCTGTTCGGAGGGGGATGGGCCTTGCTCTCCTTCCCCATCGATTTCTACGGCGGGTTCCTCCTCCCCCACCGTTTCGGCCTCTCCACCCAGACGCGCGCCGCGTGGCTCCTCGATCACCTCAAGGCCGGAGGGATCAGCGCCGCCATCGGCCTGCCTCTGATCGGCGGGCTCTACCTCGCCTTCCGACGCTGGCCCCACACCTGGTGGCTTCCCGTAGGAGCCGCCTGGATCGGCTTCACCGTTGTGCTGGCCCAGCTCGCCCCCGTGCTCCTCGCCCCCCTGTTCTACCGGTTCCAGCCCCTCCAGGATCCTGAGCTCGCCGGGCGGCTGGCCCGTCTGGCCCAGCGGGCCGGCATCCGGGTGCGGGGCGCCTATGTGATCGACATGAGCCGGCGGACCCGGGCGGCCAACGCCGGGCTGATGGGGCTGGGGCCCACCCGACGGATCGTGATCGGGGACACGCTGCTTTCGCGCTACACCCCCGACGAAATCGAGGCGATCCTGGCCCACGAGCTGGCCCATCATCTGCATCGGGATATCCCCCTGGGCCTGGCCCTGGAGAGCCTCATCAGCCTGGCCGGGTTCTTCATCGGAGCGCAAGGGCTGCCCCTGGGGGTCCGGGCCCTGGGCCTCCCCGGCCTGGATCACCCATCCAGCCTGCCCGCGCTGGCCATCGGCGCCCTCCTGTTCGGGTTGATCGGGATGATCCCGGTGAACGCGTGGTCGCGCTGGCGGGAATGGGAGGCGGATCGAGAGGCCATCCGCCTGTGCGGACGACCGATGGCGCTGGCAACGGCCTTGCGGAAGCTGGGCGAGCAGAACCTGGCGGAGCTGGATCCGGAGCCCTGGGTGGAATGGATCTTCTACACCCACCCGGCGTTGGGGAAGCGGATCCGCGCGGCCGAAGCCCTCGCCGCATCGCACCATCCGGCTCAAGATGTGTTAAACTGATAAAGAGGTCCCTTCACGGAGGGAATCTTTATGCAAGCGCTCTCCCGGGAAGAACAGGACACGCTGCGCGCCATCCTCCGCAGGGTGTTTGACGAAGCGGCCGTGGACACCCTCCTCAAGGCCCTGGATCACCTGGCGGCCCGTGGGGACCAGGGGATCGCGGACTTGCGCCGGTGGCTGGAAGGAAGCCTGGGTGGGCTGCAGACGGAGGTCAACCAGCTGACCAAGGGCTACGGATCTGTGGAAGAGGGCCTGGCGCGCCTGACGGTGGCCCATGCGCGAATGGAAGAGGCCCTCACCCGTCTGATCGAGGCCCACGCCCGTCTGGAAGAAGCCGTCGTCCGCCTGGCCGAGGCCCAGGCCCGCACCGAAGAACGCGTGGCCCGCCTCGAAGAAGCCCAAATCCGCACCGAAGAACGCCTCGCCCGTGTGGAGGAGGCCCTCGCTCGCCTGGCCGAGGCCCAGGCCCGCACCGAAGAACGCGTGGCCCGCCTCGAAGAAGCCCAAGCCCGCACCGAAGAACGCCTCACCCGCGTGGAGGAGGGTCAGCGCCGCCTGGAAGAGGCCCTCGCCCGCCTGGCCGAAGCCCAGGCCCAGGCGGAAGAACGCATCGCCCGACTGGAGCGGCTGATGGAACAGGTGACCCGCCAGGTCGGCGCCCTGAGCGATGTGATCGGGGGCGATCTCGAGGACGCCGCCTACATCGTCATCCACGACACCTTCACCCGGGAGCTGGGATGGAAGGTGGACGTCCTGGAACGCACCTTCCTGCGCTGGGACAACCACGAGCTGGAAGTCGATATCATGGGCCGGGCCTACGACCCCGCCCGCCCCAAATACGAAATCTGGATCGTGGGGGAGGCCAAATACAATATCACCGTCGGGGAGGTGGAGCGGTTCGCTAAAAAGCTGCCCCTGATCTCGGAGTATCTGACCCGCCAGGGTGAGGAGAAGAAAGAGCGTCTCATCGTCCCTGTATGCTTCTGCTATCGGGCCCGTCCCGAGGTGCGGGAACGGATCTATGATCTGGGTTTCCACCTGGTTTTCTCCTACGGACGGGTCATCTGGGGGAAAGGCGGTCCCCCCGTCTCCAGGCGAAAAAAGACGGCTTCCCGAAAGGTAGCGCGGTAAAGGTCCAGCCTCGCCCTCCCCGACGCAGACCGTCCCCCGGAGGGCGGTGCGCGGATATGGCCGGCCTCGCCCTCCGGGTTCTATCTTTTCCTGAGGAGCGCCATCCATGACGCCACGCACCCTGCTCATGATCCCCGGTCCCGTCGAGGTGGACCCCGAGGTCCTGGCCGCGATGGCCCGCCCACCTCTCAGCCACATTTCCTCCGCCTTCGCCGTCCTGATGCAGGAGTCCCTGGACGGCCTTCGGGAAGTCTTTGACGCCCCCGATGGCCAGCCCTTCCTGATCCCCGGATCCGGAACCCTGGCGATGGAGATGGCCCTGGCCAACCTGGTGGAACCGGGGGATCGGGTGGTGGTCGTGGACACCGGCTACTTCGCCGCCCGGATGGCCGAGCTGGCCGAATGGCTGGACGCGCAGGTCCTCCGGGTGACGGCGGAGCCCGGCGCCCTGCCCGATGAGACCCAGATCGAAGCGGCGCTGCGGCTGGGGGCGAAGGTCCTCACCCTCACCCACGTCGACACCTCCACCGGGGTCGTGGTGCCGGTGGAGCGCTGGGCTCCCCTCGCCCACCGCTACGGCGCCCTGGTGGTCGTCGACGGCGTGTGCGCGGTGGGCGGGCAACGCTTTCACCAAACCGCCTGGGAGGTCGATGTCGCCCTCACCGGATCCCAGAAGGCGCTCGCTGTGCCGCCCGGTCTGGCCATCGTCGTCGTCCGCCCCTCCGCCCTGGAGGCCTATCGACGCCGGCGAACCCGGACGCGGTCTTATTACGCCGATTGGGGGAAGTGGCTCCCGGTGATGGAGGCCTTCCAGGCCGGCCGTCCCGCTTATTTCGCCACGCCCGCCGTCAACCTGGTGGCCGCCATGGCCGTCTCCCTCCGCCGTATCCGCGCCGAGGGGATGGAGGCGCGATGGGCCCGCCACGAGCGGATCGCCCGCGCCTTCCGGGCCGGATTGCGAGCGATGGAGCTGGAGATGGTGCCCCGGGATCCCGCCTGGGCCGCCGTCACCCTGAGCGTGATCTATTACCCCGATGGGATCGACGATCGCCTGATCCGGGAGATCGAAGCGGCTGGGGTGACGGTGGCCGGGGCCATCCACCCCGCCCTGCGGGGCCGCTCCTTCCGGGTCGGCCATATGGGGGAGATCGGCCTGCCGGCCCTCCTCCAGACCCTCAGCGCCATCGAGATCGCCCTGCGCCGCCTGGGGCACCCCGTCACCCCCGGGGCCGGCGTCGCCGCCGCCCAGGCCGAATGGACCCGCTGAACATCCCACCTCCGGGAGGGGGGCGGCTTCCTGTCGTCCCCCTCCCGATCCCCCTGCCGATCTTCACCCCTTCCCCCTGTTGGAACTCACTATCCGGAGACCTCCTCAAGCGGGATACTGAAAACGGGAATCCATGAAATCGCATCGCTGGGTTCTACAGGCTTCGCATGCTCGTTCGGCATGAGGATGGGGAGGACGCCATGAAGATTTACATCGATCGGGACATCTGCACGGGCAGTCTCCCCTTCTGCGTCCGGTGTTTCGCCTTCCTGGCGGAACACCCGATGGGCGTGGATCGTCCCTGTATCACCCAGATCATTCCCAACAACGGGGAGACGGTCACCTTCGTGATCCGCACGGAAGGGGAGACCGTGACCTTGACGCTGGATCCGGCCACCCGGGAGCGCGTGATCACCGAAGGCTGGGACGCGCTGGTTCCCTTCGTTCCCTCTTTCTTCCGCGCCTGAAGGCGGAACGCGCGGCTTCCCTGCCCTCGGGATCGTTCAGGGCCCAAGGGGAAGCAAGACATCGGCAGGCATCCCGGCCTTCAGCCGTCCCTCCGGGTTGGGCACCCGCACGGTCACCGGGAAGACCAGGGCCTGACGCTCCTCCCGGGTCTGGACGTTACGGGGGGTGAAGGTCGCCTCCGGTGCGATGCGGGCGATCACACCGGGGAACATTTCGCCGGGGAAGGCATCCACCTGAACCTTCACAGGCTGGCCCACGCGCAGCCGCCCCACCTGCCCCACCGACACATAGATCGTGATCTCCAGGGGATCCACGGAGCTGAGGCTGAGGACAGGTTGTCCAGCCCCCAGGGTTTCTCCGACACGGGCCAGATGCTCGGAAACCGTCGCGGTGAACGGTGCGGTGAGGCGCAACCGTTCGATTTGTAAGCGCAACAGATCCCGTCGCGCCTCGGCCAGGGCCACGGCCGCCCGGGCCGCATCCCGCTCCCACGGCGCAGGCCCGTTCCGGGCGCGGTCCAGCCGAGCCTGGGCTGCCCGGACGGCGGCCTCTGCCGCCCGGACCTGAGCCTCCGCCGCATGGACCTGGGCCTGCAACGCGAGAGGCCGCTGGCGGATCCGAAGGAGGCTCTCCAGCCGGGCCCGGGCTGCATCCCGCTCTGCCTCCGCCGCCCGCAACGCCGCTTCCGCCGCAGCCACCTGCTGGTCGGCGATCTCCCGCTGATCGAAGGGCAGGCGATCCCGCTCCGCCCGCGTCTTCTCCAGGTCGGCCCGGGCCCGTTCCACCCCCTGCTCCGCCGCCGCCAGCGCCGTCCGGGCCTCCAGGATCTGGCGCTCCAGGTCTTGAGGCGTCCGCAGCTGGCGCAGGGCCATCCGCCAGAGCCCTTCGGCCATGGCGCGTTCCGCCTCCGCCTGGCGGACCTGCGCGGCGAGGGCAGCGAGCTGCTCCGGTGAGGCCCCCGCCTCCAGCGCGGCGAGCTCCGCCCGGGCCGCCTCCACCGCCGCCTCCGCTTCCTGGAATTGCTGCCGAAGGACCGGATCCTCCAGCTCGGCGACGATCTCTCCCGCCTTCACCGTCGTCCCCTCATCGGCCAGCCAGCGCACCGTTCCTCCTGCCTCTGTCGAAAGGCGAACGCTCCGACCCGTGAGGGTGCCGGAGAACCGCACCTCCGCCCCCCCTGCGCTTCGAGGGGACTGCAGAAGAGCCCATCCCCCGATCCCGCCGATGATCCCGATCATCAGGAGCATCCGCACCAGAGCGAAGCGACGCATTCGGGATCCTCCTTCAAGGGATCTCAACGTCCGCGGGCACTCCCGGCTTCAGACGACCGTCCGGGTTCTCCAGGCGGATGCGCACCGCGAAGGTCAGGCGCGCCCGCTCCTCCGGGCTCTGGACGTTGCGCGGGATGAAGGAAGCCTCCTCGGCGATATGAACGATCACCCCCTCAAACCGCTCGCCCGGGAACCCCTCCACGGTCACCGGGACTTTCATCCCGGGTCGCACCCGACCCAGCGCGGCCTCCGGGATGTAGACGACCAGCTCCAGAGTCTGGAGATCCATCAGCTGCAGCACCCGGGTCCCGGGGGCCACCCGCTCGCCGGGCTCCACCGCCCGCAACGCCACGATCCCTCCCCGAGGAGCGAGAAGCTGGAAGCGGGAGCGGCGGGCTTTCAGGGCCTCCAGGGCCGCCTCCGCTTGCCGCAGGCGTGCCCGCGCGGCTTCCCGCTGCTCCGGCGAGGCGCCCGCCCGGAGGGCCGCCTGCTGCGCCCGGGCGGCCTCCAGCGCAGCCTCCGCGGCCCGATACCGCCCCTCCGCCTCCACCACCTGCGTCCGCAACGCGATCGGATCCCGGATCACCGCATCCAGGTATTCCAGAAGGGCACGGCTTCCATCGTAGGCGGCGCCGGCCCGGTTCACCTCCGCCCAGGCCGACCAGTAAGCATAGGCCGCGTCCCGCACCTCCGCAGGCAACGGCGGACGGAGAGCGGGGGGAAGCCGCTCCCACTCCCGCATCGCCGCCTCGGCCCGGCTCTTCAACCGCTCCGCGATGTCTTTCAGCGCCACCGCCTGCTCCAGCCGCGCCTGGGCTGCCCGGACCTGCGCGGCGGCCACCTCCCGCTGGAGCAGGAGATCCTGAGGCTCCCGGAGCATCGCCTGCGCGTCCTGCCAGGCCTGATAGGCGCCATCCCGCAGGGCCTGGGCCTGATCCACCCGCGCGGCCGCCTCCCGCAGATCTTCCTCCCGGGGCCCCGCCTCCAGCGCTTCCAGCGCGGCCCGGGCCTGCGCCACCTGGGCCTCGGCCATTCGGATCTGGGCCTCCAGAAAAGCCGGGTCCAGATCCACAAGAGGCTGCCCGGGCCGGACGACATCCCCTTCCTCCACCCGAACTTGAAGCACCCGACCGCCCTCCACCGCGATCACGTCGACCATCCGCGCCTCCAGATAACCGGAGACCACCAGCGGCCGAGCGGCCCCCGGCCGGCAGGCGCTGAGCAGGACGAGCAACCCCAACCACCATCCGAGGTGTTTGCGTCCGTTCATCGAAGCGCACCTCCTGACCGCGAGGGGAGTTCCGCCTCCTGCGCTGCCTGATCCACCAGCCAGAGGAACACATCCTCCAGAGAAGGACGGATCCACTCCACGGAGATCTCCTCCAGGCCCGCCTCCTCCAGACGGCGGCGGATCTCCTCGATGGAGAGCCCCGGATCCCGGGGATAGGCGTGGATCCGGGCGCCGTGGAAGGCGACGTGCTGGAAGAAGGGCCAGTCCCGCAAGAGAAGGAAAGCCCGCTCCAGCGGCGTGGCGGAGACCGCGACGATCCCCCTCGGCCCCGACCGCTCCTTGAGCTCGAAAGGGGTTCCCTGGGCCAGCAGGCGCCCGTTGTGGATGAGCGCCAGGCGGGAGCACTGCTCGGCCTCATCCATATAATGCGTGGTGACGAAGATCGTCACCCCCCGCTCGGCCAGCTGGTAAAGCAACGCCCAGATCTCCCGGCGGGCCAGGGGGTCCATCCCCGCGGTGGGCTCGTCGAGGAACATGATCTCCGGCTCGTGGAGCAGGGCCACCGCCAGGGCCATCCGTTGCCGCCAGCCTCCCGCCAGGTGACGGACCAGACGCCGGGACTGCCCGGCCAGATCCAGCCGCTCCAGCAACGTCGGGATCCGCTCCCGGAGCCGTTGGACGGGCAATCCATAAGCGGCCCCATAAAACCGCAGCGTCTCCTCCACGGAGAGATCGGGATACAGGCTGAACCGCTGGCTCATGTAACCGACGCGCGGGCGGATGCGCGCGGTCTCCCGGGCGGCGTCATACCCGAGCACCCATGCCCGGCCCTCCGTGGGCTCCAGCAACCCCAGCAGCATGCGAATGGTGGTGGTTTTCCCCGCCCCGTTCGGCCCCAGGAAGCCGAAGATCTCCCCCCGCCTGACCTCGAAGGAGATATGGTCCACGGCGGTGAACGCGCCGAACCGTCGGGTCAGGCGCTCCGCTCGGACCACCACCTCAGCCACGGCCTCCCTCCCGACGCATCAGGTAGGCGAACACCTCCTCCAGACGCGGAGGGGCCCAGCGGGCCTCCTGGACCTCGATCCCCGGAAGCGCCCGCAGCGCTGCGACGAGCTCGGAAAGGGCCATCCCGTCCTCCCGGACCACCGCCCGCACCCGATCTCCCAGGACCACAGCCTCCAGAACCGCCGGATGGGCGGCCAGGGCCGCCTGGGCCCGCAGGACCGGCTGAGCGAGGATCTCGAGCACCGGATGGCGGAACGCAGACCGGAGCCTCCCCGGTGCATCCACGGCCAGCATCCGTCCCTGGTGCATCAGGGCGATCCGGGTGCAGCGCTCCGCCTCATCGAGATAGGGGGTGGTGACGACGATGGTCACTCCCTGCACGTGGAACTCGCTGAGCAGATCCCAGAGCTCCCGCCGCGACAGCGGGTCCACCCCCGTGGTGGGCTCGTCCAGGAGCAGCAAGCGGGGTCGGTGGACCATCGCCCCGATCAGGGCCAGCTTCTTCTGCATGCCCCCGGAGAGCTGCGCCGCCCGGCGATCCAGGAACGGCTCCAGGCGGGCGAAGCCCAGCATCCGCCGGATCCATTCGGGGTCCCGCGATCCATACATCGTCGCGAAGAAAGATAGGTTCTCGCGGACTGTGAGATCTCCATAGAGGCTGAAGCTCTGGGGCATGTAACCCAGGGATCGACGGATCCGCTCGGGCTCACGCAGCAGATCCCGCCCCAGCACCCGGATCGTCCCTGCATCCGGCCGCAGGACCCCGGCGAGGAGACGCAGCAGCGTGGTCTTCCCCGCCCCGTCCGGCCCGATGATCCCGAAGATCTCTCCGTCCTCCACCACGAACGAGAGATCCCGGAGGGCATGCACCGCCCCGAATCGTTTCTCCAGATGTTCGACCCACACCGCTTCGCCATCCATAATTCGCTGAAGATGAGATATTGATCTTCTTGCGGGAAGGGCTCCAGTCCGAATTTCGGTCTTCGATGACGCAAGGTTCTCTGTAAGTCGAAATTTATTTCGACTCAGCCGGTGCAGAGAACACCTGACCGTCTGCAGACGTCGAGATCGAGTTTTAAACCCCAATCCCTGCCTTCGATGGTCGTGGCGGAAGTCGCTCTTAGAGCCAGGATGCCGAAATGAATTTCGGCTTACGTAGGAGGGGCTTTCGTCCCGAACCTCCGTCCTTGATGACGCAGGAGGTCGCGGCTAAAGCCGCTCCTACAAGAACAGATTCACTCCAGCCGCTTCCGGAAGCGGCGGGCCGCCAGGCCCATGGCCGCTATCCCGAACATGAGGAGAGCAACGGTCTCGTCCCACAACGGCTCGATGCCTACCCCTTTCACGATGATGCTGCGCAGGATCACCAGCATGTAGCGGAGAGGGATCAGATAACTGATCCACTGGAGGACCTGGGGCATCGCTTGAATGGGAAAGAGAAGGCCGGCCAGGAAAATGGAAGGCAGGAGGAGGAAAGAGGTCAGCAACATCGCCTCCCACTGCGTGGAGGCCACCGTGGAGATCAGCAGCCCCAGCCCCAGGGAGGAAAGCAGGAACAACCCGGAGAGAGCCAGGAGCAGACCCAGGTTTCCCCGGAAGGGCACCCGGAACCAGAGGGCCCCCAGGGTCAGGATGATGGCGAAATCGATGTAGGCGATCAGGACGTAAGGGGCCACCTTCCCCACCACCAGCTCGACCGGCCGGATGGGCGTGACAATGAGCTGCTCCATCGTCCCCTGCTCCCGTTCCCGGACGATGGCCTGGGCCGTGAGGAGCATGGTGAGGAACTGAAGGATGGCGCCGATCAGGCCCGGGATCATATAGTTGGCGCTGCGCATCTCCGGGTTATACCAGACCCGAGGGCGCGGATCCAGGCCGGGCATCCGCCGCGGGTCCAGGTTCAGCGTCCGCCGGAGGATCTGCGTGGAGTGGTTCTGGGCGATGGAGAGGGCCGCCGCGTAGGCGTTGCTGGCCACCGCAGGGTCGCTGCCGTCGATGATCAGCCCCACTTTGGCCAGGCGGCCGGCCAGGACATCCGCCCCGTATCCCTTCGGGATCAGAAGGGCTGCCTGGGCGATCCCCGCATCCAACAGCCGCGCCAGATCCTCCTCTCGCTCCACATAGCCGATGATGCGAAAGACATCCACCGCCCGATAGGCGTCCACCAGCTCCTGGCTCTGGGGAGTGTGATCCCAGTCCAGGACCACCATGGGCACGTGCTTCACATCGGTGGTCGCCGCGTAGCCCAGCAGGAAGAGCTGGACCACGGGGATCATGAACATCACCGCCAGGGTGCGGGGATCCCGCACGATGTGCAACACTTCTTTGTAGATCACCGCCCCGATACGCTGGAACATCGCGGCCTTCATCTCCCAGAGGAGGATCGCGCCATGCAAAGGCATTGCGGCGCGGCGCCCCTGCACTCGGTCAAGGCAGGGGCGAAAAACCTTTCGCCTCTCCTCACGCCGAACCTCCCCCGGCTTCCGGGTTCAGGATCCCATGTAGATACACCTCCAGGGCCTCCGCGAACAGCTGACGGGCCGGCACCGGGAACCGAAGGCGCAGCAGATGGCCCAGGATGACCTGCGAGAACATGAGGCCCATGAAGAGGCGGGCGCCGACCCGGGGATCCAACGGGCGCACGGTCCCCTTGGCCTGCTGCGCGGCCAGGTAAGCGGCGATGGCCTCCATACCCGGGCGGATCGCCCGGCTGACGAGGACCCGCCGGACCCGGCCGTTGCGGATCGCCTCGGGCAGCAGCAACTGCAATGCCGCGATCATGGCCGGTTCCTCATACAGGGAGAGGACGATCTCCATCACCCCGGCGAGGAACTGCGGGGGCGGAGCCGTCCCCATCGTGCGGGCCAGGCGCCTCAAGGGGAGGGCGAAGGATTTGGCTTCCACCACGGCCCGGAAGAGGTCTTCCTTGTTCCGGAAATACCAGTAGATCAGGCCCGGCGAGATCCCCGCCTCCCGGGCGATCTCCCGGTTGGAGGTCCCCCGAAAGCCTTTGCGAAGGAAAACCCGGAAGGCGGCTTCGATGATGCGCTGACGCATGGCCTCACGATCCCGGTCCCGATGCCGGCCAGCCCCCTTGCCCATCTCCTCCCCCCGCCGGATGTGTGAAAAAGTTCAGGCCGGAGGAGCCTGCGTGTCCTCCGATGCCGCGCCTCAAAAGCCTCAAAATTAATTGATCGATCAATTAAGATTTTAGCCTTTGCCGATCTGTAGTCAAGCGGCGCCGCTTCCCCCTCCCCGGATCTCATCCCAAGGTCGACAAGGGTCAATCGAAGAGCAGGTGGGCGATCCATCCGGCCAGCGGGGGCATGAACAGGGTGGAGATCAGACGCGCCATCATCAGGCGCGGGCCCAGGAGGGCGAACTCCAGGGGCAGCCGGGTGAGGGACCAGAGGGACCAGGCGGTGACGAAGGCGACCACCGCGCCTATGCCGGCTCCGGCCCGATAGAGCATCGCGACCAGGGGGAAGGAGACGAAGGGCCCGCCGGGGATCAGCATCCCCACCCCGCTGGCGATCAGGATCCCTCGCCAGCCCGAGCTGGGCCCCAGCCACCGCGCGATGATCTCACGGGGGATCAGGACTTCCGAGAAGCCGATGAGGATGAAGATCCCGAGGAAGAGCGGGAGGAAGTCGCGCACGGCCCGCCCCACCCCCCGCCATCCGGCCGCCGCCACCTCCCCGCCCCGCGCATAGGCAACGCCCACCATCACCGCCGCGAGGATCAGCACGACAGCGGTCCCGAGATCCATGGAGATCCCCCTTTTCTTCATCTTCGACCCGTCTCCTCCAGGGTGGAACTCCTCATGCGCTGCGCTTTCGGGCGTAGTGCTCCTGCAGGCTCATCACCGTGAAATCCCGCTCCCGCATGGCCCGGATGGCCTGGACGGCTGCGGCGGCGGCGGAGAGGGTGGTGAGCAGCGGCACCCCGTAACGCACGGCCGCCTGGCGGATCCGCATGCCGTCGGTGTAGGCCCGCGGGCCCAGGGGGGTGTTCAGGATCAGCTGCACCCGCCCTTCCCGGATGGCGTCCACCACGTGGGGAGAGCCCTCGCTTACCTTGTTTACCACCTCCACCGGCAACCCCACGCGCCGCAGGGCTTCCGCCGTGCCCCGGGTGGCCATCAACCGGAAGCCCAGACGGTGGAAGTCCCGGGCGATCTTCAACACGCTCCCCTTATCGAAGTCGTTCACAGAGAGCAACACCGTCCCGTGGAGAGGCAGGGCGTCCCCAGCGGCCATCTCCGCCTTGGCGAAAGCGTGGCCGAAGGTCTCCGCCCAGCCCATCACCTCGCCGGTGGATTTCATCTCGGGGCCCAGGATGGCATCCGCGCCCGGCAGCTTGCGGAACGGAAGGACCGCCTCCTTCACGAAGAACGCCCGGACCTCCGGCGAACGGGTGAAGCCGATCTCCTCTAAGGACTGCCCCAGCATCACCCGGGTGGCGATGCGGGCCAGGGGAACCCCGGTGGCTTTGCTGATGAAGGGTACGGTGCGGGAGGCCCGCGGGTTGGCCTCCAGGACGTAGACGATGTCGTCCTTGATCGCGAACTGGATGTTGATCAGCCCCCGCACCCCCAGGGCCAGGGCGATCCGCTCGGTGTATTCCTCGATGATCTGGAGGTGATAGCGGGAGATCTTGTAGGGCGGCAGCACGCAGGCGGAATCTCCGGAGTGCACCCCTGCTTCCTCGATATGCTGGAGGATGCCCCCGATGACCACGCGCTTCCCATCCGCCACCGCATCCACCTCCGCCTCGTAGGCATCTTCCAGGAAGCGATCGATCAGCACCGGTCGCTCCGGGGAGACCCACACCGCTTCGGCCATATAGGCCTTCAAGGTCTCCTCATCGTAACAGATGGCCATGGCCCGCCCGCCCAGGACGTAGCTGGGCCGGACCAGAACCGGGTAGCCGATGCGCCGGGCGACCCTTAAGGGCCTCCTCGACGGACGTCGCCGTCCCATTCTCCGGCTGAGGAATGTCCAGGTCCCGCAACAGGGCGCTGAACCGCCCTCGATCCTCCGCCAGGTCGATGGCGTCGGGGGAGGTGCCCAGGATGGGCACCCCCGCGCGGTGCAGGGGCATGGTGAGGTTGAGGGCCGTCTGCCCCCCGAACTGCACGATGACGCCGAGGGGACGCTCCCGCTCGACGACGTTCAGCACATCCTCCAGGGTCAACGGCTCAAAATACAGGCGATCCGAGGTGTCGTAGTCCGTGCTCACCGTCTCCGGGTTGGAGTTCACCATGATCGATTCGATTCCCAGCTCCCGCAGGGCGAAGGCGGCATGGCAACAGCTGTAATCGAACTCGATCCCCTGCCCGATGCGGTTGGGGCCGCTGCCGACGATCACCACCTTGGGGCGATCCGTCGGCGGGGCCTCGTCGCTCTCCTCGTAGGTGCTGTAAAGATAGGGCGTGTAAGCCTCGAACTCCGCCGCGCAGGTGTCCACCTGGGCGTAGCGTGGGCGGATGCCCAGAGCTTCTCGGCGGCGGCGGACCGCCTCCTCCGTGCAGCCAAAGAAGGCCGCCAGTTGGGCGTCCGAGAACCCCTCCCGCTTGGCCTGGCGCAACAGGCTTGCCGGGACCGTGGCCAGGGTGTAGCGGCGCAGCTCCCGTTCCCGCCCGACCAGCTCCGCCATCTGAACGACGAACCAGGGGTCGTATCCGGCGAGGGCGGCGACCTCCTGGACCGGCATCCCGGCCATCAGCGCGTCGTGGACGGCCCGCAGACGATCCGGGTTCGGGCAGGCCAGGGCAGCCCGCAGATCGGAGGGCCGCCGCTCGGGCGGGAATCCCTCAAAGCCCTTCGCCCCGATCTCCAACCCCCGCATCGCCTTCTGGAGCGCCTCCTTGAAGGTCCGCCCGATGGCCATCACCTCCCCCACGGATTTCATCTGGGGGCCGAGGGTCGGATCGGCGCCGGGGAACTTCTCGAAGGCCCACCGGGGGATCTTCACCACCACGTAATCGATGGCCGGCTCGAAGGCCGCCACCGTGCGCCGCGTGATCTCGTTGCGAAGCTCGTCCAGGGTGTAGCCCACTGCGAGGAGCGCGGCGATCTTGGCGATGGGAAAGCCCGTGGCCTTGGAGGCCAGGGCGGAGGAGCGGGAGACCCGCGGGTTCATTTCGATGACCCGCATCCGGCCATCGCGGGGGTTCACGGCGAACTGGACGTTGGAGCCGCCGGTCTCCACGCCCACCGCGTGCATCACCGCCCGGGCCCAGTCCCGCATGCGTTGATACTCTTTATCCGTGAGGGTCTGAGCCGGGGCCAGGGTGATGGAATCCCCCGTGTGTATGCCCATGGGGTCCAGTTTCTCGATGGCGCACACCACCACGAAGTTGTCGTGGCGATCCCGCATCACCTCCAGCTCAAACTCCTTCCAGCCCAGAAGGGACTCCTCGATGAGGGCCGAGCCGACGGGGCTGAGGCGCAGCGCCAGATCCACGCGATCCATCAGCTCCTCCCGGGAACGGGCGACGCCGGCCCCGGTGCCGCCCAGGGTGAAGGAAGGGCGGATGAGCACCAGGTAGCCCACCTGCTCGGCGAAGGCCAGCGCCTCCTCCACGGAGCGGGCCAGGAGGCTGCGGGGGACCTCCAGGCCGGCTTTCTCCATCGCCTCTTTGAAAGCGAGGCGGTCCTCCGCGATGCGGATCGCCTGAGGCGAGGCGCCGATGAGCTCCACCCCGTAGCGCTCCAGGACCCCCTGTTCGTGCAACGCCATGGCCAGGTTCAGGGCGGTCTGGCCGCCCAGGGTGGGGAGCAAGGCGTCCGGCCGCTCTCGGGCGATGATCCGCTCGAGGATCTCCGGGACCAGGGGCTCGATGTAGGTGGCATCGGCCATCTCGGGATCGGTCATGATGGTGGCCGGGTTGGAGTTGACCAGGATCACCCGATAGCCTTCCCGCCGCAGGACCTTGAGGGCCTGGGTCCCCGAATAGTCGAACTCGGCCGCCTGGCCGATCACAATCGGCCCGGAGCCGATGACCAGGATGGAGCGGATGTCGGTGCGCCGCGGCATCCGGAGTTCCACCTCGCCGCACAAATGGGGCGGGCGTTTTCCAACGCCCGCCCCATTTCACAGCGTTTTCGCGCTGACGCTTTACATTTCTCAGCCTGGCTGTTCTAAGAGATTGAGCGCATCTGCCGGGGTGAGAACGCTCAGGCTGGATGATCCCCGCTCCAGTTGCTGCCGATCCAGGGTGATCAAGATCGCTCCATGCCGACGAGCGACTGCAGCATACACGCTATCCGCTCCTCGTAACCGATGAACGCTGGCATCCAGCACAAACATCATCGCCGCACCTCATCCAGCGCGGCCTGAGCGGAGCGATGAGGAGGCCAGCTCCGACGGATCTCCTCTGCCAGACTGGCGTAAGCAGCCCACCCGCTGGAAAACGGCCGCTGACCCGTCTCGATGGCAGCCTCTTCGATCGGCTCGCCCTCCACCGGCAACAAAACTGCGATTGGCCGCCCTTCTTCGATGATGAGATAAACGATCCTCTCCTTGCGCACCCGCTTCAGAATCTCCCCTGTCTGTTTCTGCAACTCCTGCACGCTGATCACCGCCATCCTCCACCTCCCGGCCTGCCGGTCTCCTGATCCTGCCATCTATCTGTGCATTTCTTTGGGGGCAGATTGTCAATCGATCGGGAAACCCCTCTCAACGTCCCAGCGTTTCTACCCATTGATCGAAGATGGGGTCCGCGTCGTGGGGGCCGGGGTTGGCCTCCGGATGGTATTGCACGGAGAACACCGGCCGATCCCGCAGCGCCAGCCCCTCCACCGTCCCATCGTTCAGATTGAGATGGGTGATCACCACCTGATCCGGGTCCAGGGTATCGGGGTCCACGGCGTAATTGTGGTTCTGGGCGGTGATCTGGACCCGACCGGTGGTCCGGTCCAGGACCGGGTGGTTGCTCCCGTGGTGGCCGAAGGGGAGCTTGTAGGTGCGGGCGCCTATGGCCCGGGCGATCAGCTGATGGCCCAGGCAGATGCCGAAGAGCGGAATCCCCGTTTCGAGGAGCCCTCGCACGATCTCTACGATCTCCGGCAACCCAGCGGGGTCCCCCGGCCCGTTGGAGAGGACAATCCCATCGGGCCGCAGGCGGAGGGCCTCCGCCGCGGGCGTGTAGGCGGGCACGACCGTAACCCGGCATCCTCGATCGACCAGCCGCCGGAGGATAGAGCGCTTGACGCCGAAGTCATACACCACCACGTGGCGCCGCCGCTCGGGATCCGGCCGGAATCCATGGGGCTGCCAGCGGCCGGATCCCTCCATCCACTCATAGGGAACGGCGCAGGTTACCTCGCGCGCCGTGTCCCGGCCCTCCAGCCCTTCCCACGCTCGTGCCATCTCCACCAGGGACTCCGGATCCACTCCCTCCGTGGAGAGGGCCGCCTTCATCGCCCCTTTCTCCCGGATCCGCCGGGTCAGGGCGCGGGTGTCGACCTCGCACAGGCCGGGCACGCCGTGGCGGGCGAGATAATCCTCCAGGCTCTCCTTCGCCCGCCAGTTGGAGACCACCGGGCTTAAGGCGCGGACGATGAAGGCAGCGACCTGAGGGCGATCGCTTTCCACGTCTTCATCGTTCACCCCCACGTTGCCGATGTGGGGACACGTCATCACGACCATCTGGCCCCGATAAGAGGGATCCGTGAGGATCTCCTGGTAGCCGGTCATCGCGGTGTTGAAAACCACCTCCCCCACCACGGTGGCCCGCGCCCCGAAGGCCCGCCCGATAAAGACCGTCCCATCCTCCAGCGCCAGAACCCCCTGCATCCGGATCTCCCCTTCCGCTCTCCGACGCCGTGCCCGGTTTTGTGATCTATGGAGCGATTTGAGGGAATATCTTAACCATAGGCCGGATCTCCGTCAAGGCGCCCCGGAGACGGAGAAGGGGTGTGTCCCAATTTTGTCGGGCCTCGCCACGTTGTAGGACAACTGCTCGCAGTTGTCCTACGATTTTGGGACACACCCCTTTCAGATTCGGGGACGGCCCCTCTTGCGATCCGTGGTATAATCTTGCGAAATCCTTCACGGAGTGGGCGGAATGGAGGCCGGACCGGTCCGCTGGGTCTCGTTCACCCACGTGTTTTTCGACTGCGATGGGACGCTGGTGGGGGTGGAGGGGGTCGTGGAGCTGGCCCGGCGACGGGGCCAGGCGATGGCGGTGGCCGCCCTCACGGAAGCCGCGATGTCCGGCCATCTCCCTCTGGAAGCCGTCTACGAGCAGCGCCTCGCGCTGATCCGCCCGACCCGCGCGGAGATCCAGGAGCTGATCCGCATCTACCGGGAACATCTCCTCCCGGACGCAGCGGAGGTGATCCACGCCCTCCACGCCTGTGGGATCTCCGTGCATCTGATCAGCGGCGGATTGGAGGAGGCGGTGCGGGGGCTGGGGCGTTTCCTGGGCATCCCCGCCCAGCGCATCCACGCCGTCCGCCCGCGCTATGATCCCTTCGCAGGGGCATGGTGGCGAGGCGAGGAAGGACCCGCTGTCGGCGTGGAGCCTTCTCCTCTGATCGCCCAGGACGGGAAGGCCCGCCTGCTGGAGGGCTTCCGGGCACCGGGGCGGCGCTTGATGCTGGTGGGGGATGGGATCACCGATCTCATCGCCCAGGGCGCGGTTCACCTTTTCGCCGGATTTGGGGGCGTGTTCCACCGACCCGCTGTCGCGGAGAACGCTGAGGTCTACATCCGCTGCCCGCGCCTGGCGCCTATCCTTCCCCTGGCGCTCTCCCCGGAACGCGCCCGGGCCCTGCAGGGAACCCCGGCGGAGGGGATCCTGCGGGAGGGTCTGCAGGCCTTCCGGAACGGCGAGGCCCGCTTTCGGGATCCTGTCCGCCATGAACGGTTCCTTCAGGTGTGGCACGCGCTATAAGCCGAAATTCGTTTCGGCATCCTTTTGTAGGAGCGGCTTTAGCCGCGACTTTTCGTCGTCAAAGACGGAGGTTCGGGGCGAAAGACCCTTCTTCCGTAAGCCGAAATTCTCATTTCGGCATCCCTGTTGCAGGAGCGGCTTTCGCCGCGCTCGGTTGTGATGATGGGCGAGGGGCCGTCCACGAATACAAGATCGAAGACGGGAGGTTCGGGATGAAAGCCCCTCCTGCGTAAGCCGAAATTCATTTCGGCATCCTGGCTCTAAGAGCTTCCGCCACGACCATCGAGGGATCGAAGGCAGGGATTGGGGTTTCAAGCTGGATCTGGACGCCTGCAGACGGTCAGGTGTTCTCTGCACCGGCTGAGTAGGAGTGGCTTTCGCCGCGACCTTGCGTCATCGAAAACCGAAGTTCGGGACTAAAGCTCCTCCTACCAGAGGTAAGGAGGTGGATCCCGTATGGAAGAGGCGCCGATGCTCTTCATCCCCGGCCCGACGTATGTCCCGGAGGAGATCGCGCAGGCGCAGGCCCGACCGATGATCGGCCACCGCAGCCGGGAGTTCACCGCTTTGTTCGAGCGGCTGATCCCGCGCCTGCAGGCGATCTTCCGCACGCGCGGGCGGGTGTTCTTCGTCGCCGCCTCCGGCACCGGCCTGTGGGAGGCCGCGATCCGCAACCTGGTGCGCCGGAAGGTCCTCTGCCTGATCAACGGCGCCTTCGGGGAGCGATGGCATCAGGTGGCGCTGGCCAACGGGAAAGAGGCGGCCGCCCTCTCCGTAGCCTGGGGGCAGGCCATCCGGCCTGAGCAGGTTGTGGAGGCCCTCTCCGCCCACCCCGACGCCGAGGCCATCACCGTCGTGCACAACGAGACCTCCACGGGAGTGATGAACCCCCCGGCGGAGATCGCCGCGGCGGTGCGCCAGGCCTTCCCGGACGTGCTGATCCTGGTGGACGCGGTCTCCTCCCTGGGCGGGGCGCCCCTGGAGACCGATGCCTGGGGCCTGGATTTCGTCCTCACCTCCTCCCAGAAATGCCTGGCCCTGCCCCCGGGGCTGGCCTTCTGCGCCGTGTCGGAGCGGGCGATGGAGAAGGCGAAAGAGGTTCCCCATCGGGGCTACTATTTCGACCTGCTCACCATGGCGCGTTACGCGGACCGGGGGGAGACGCCGGCCACGCCCGCCATCTCCCTGCTCTTCGCCGCCGATCGGCAGTTCGACCGCATCCTGGAGGAAGGGCTGGAGGCCCGCTGGGATCGCCACCGCCGCATGGCGGAACGGGTGCAGGCCTGGGCCTCGGAGCGGTTCGCCCTGTTCGCCGAGGACGGCCACCGCTCCTGGACGCTGACCTGCGTGTCCAACACCCGGGGGATCGACATCAGCGCCCTGAACGAATTCCTGCGTCGGCGGGGCAAGGTGATCTCCTCCGGCTACGGCCCATTGAAGGGGAAAACCTTCCGCATCGCCCATATGGGGGAGATCCAGCCCCATCACATCGAGGCGCTGCTGATGGATATCGACGAATGGCTCGCTGCGAAGTGAGGAGGGACACGCAGATGTGGCGCATCGCGTTGACGGACCCGCTGGACGAGGAAGGGCTGGCCCTGTTGCGCGCGGACCCTGAGGTAGAGGTGGTGGAGGCCCGACGGCCCTCGCCGGAGACGCTGCGGGAGCTGGTCCGGAACTGCGACGCGCTGATCGTGCGCAGCGGGGTCCGGCTGGACGCGAAGGTGCTGGAGGCGGCGGAGCGGCTCCGGGTGATCGCCCGGGCAGGCATCGGCGTGGACAACATCGACCTGGAGGCGGCCACGCAAAGGGGGATCCTGGTGATGAACACGCCCGCGGCCAGCACGGTGGCCGTGGCGGAACACACCTTCGCGCTGCTGCTGGCCCTCCTTCGCAAGATCCCCCCGGCCTGGCTCTCCCTGCGGGAGGGCCGCTGGGAGCGGGAGCGCTTCCTCGGGGTCCAGCTGGCGGGCAAGACGATGGGGTTGCTGGGGTTGGGGCGGATCGGGACGGAGGTGGCCCGCCGGGCCCGCGCCTTCGAGATGCACGTGATCGCCTTCGATCCCTACATCCCTGAGGAGCGGGCCGCGGCCTTGCAGATCGAGCTGGTGCCCGATCCCGATGAGCTCTACGCTCGGTCCGACATCCTGAGCCTGCACGTCCCCCTCACCCGGGAGACCTATCGCATGCTCAACCGGGCGGCCTTTGAGAAGATGAAGCCCGGGATCTATCTGGTGAACACAGCCCGGGGGGCGGTGATCGATGAGGAGGCGCTCTTGGAGGCCTTGAACGCCGGTCGTGTCGCCGGGGCGGCCCTGGATACCTTCAGCGAGGAGCCGCCGCGCTCGCCGATCCTGCAGGCCCTGATCGCCCACGAACGGGTGCTGGCGGTGCCCCACCTGGGGGGCAGCACCCGCGAGGCCCAGCGTCTGATCAGCCGGCAGATCGCCCAGCAGGTGCTGGACGCCCTGCGGGGCCGGGATTTCCGCAACGTGGTGAACCTCCCCTTCCCGGAGGGGGCTGATTATCGCGCCCTGGCTCCCTATATGCGCCTGGCGGAGGTGCTGGGGAGCCTGCAGATGCAGATCGTGCGGGGGCGCATCTATCAGGTGGAGATCGATGTGCGGGGGGAGGAGCTGCGCCCGGTGATCCGGCCGCTGGGGGTGGCGTTGCTGAAAGGGCTGCTCACCCCTATCCTGGGGGACACGGTGACCTTCGTGAACGCCCCCGTGCGGGCCCAGGAGCACGGCATCCGCATCGTGGAGGCCCCCCAGCCGATCCTGGGGGCCTACGCCCAGGCCATCGCCTGCCGGGTTCTCTCCACCAAAGAGGCGCGGCTGATCGTCGGCGCCCTGTTCGCCGGGGAGCCCCGCATCGTCCAGGTGGACGCCTTCCCGATGGAGGCGCTGCCCCGCGGGGCCATGCTGGTCATGCGCAGCCGCGACGTGCCCGGGGTGATCGGCCGGGTGGGGACGCTCCTGGGCCAGTATGGGATCAACATCGCCGAGTGGCGCCTGGGGCGAGACCGCCCGGGTGGGACGGCCCTGTCGTTCATTAATCTGGACAGCCCGGCCCCGGAGGCCGTCCTCGAGGCCCTGCGCCGGATGCCGGAGATCGAAGACGTGCGCCAGGCCTTCCTGCCGGAGAGCATGTAATCCAGGGATGATCCCAGGCGATCCTTTGCGCGAGGGAGCCCAGATGCTGCGCCCGGAAGATCGGATCCTGGTCACGGATCTGTATGAGCTGACCATGGCCCAGGCCTACTGGGCCCGTGGGGTCACCGGCTTGGCCACCTTCAGCCTGTTCGTGCGGGATCTCCCGCCGGAGCGGGGCTTTCTGGTGGCGGCCGGCCTGGAGGATGTGCTCCGCTTCCTGGAAGATTTCCGCTTCCCCCCGGAAGCCCTGGAGTATCTGGAGTCCACCGGGATCTTCGCCCGCCCCTTCCTGGATTACCTCGCCGAGCTGCGCTTCACCGGGGACGTGTGGGCGGTCCCGGAGGGGACGCTGGTGTTCGCCCAGGAGCCGATCCTGGAGATCACGGCGCCCATCATCCAGGCCCAGATCGCGGAGACCTATGTGATCAACCAGGTGCACCTGCAGACGATGATCGCCACCAAGGCCGCTCGCTGCGTCGCGGCCGCCCGGGGGCGAGGGGTGGTGGATTTCGCCCTGCGACGGACCCATGGGGTGGACGCCGGGCTGAAGGTCGCCCGCTGTTCGTATCTGGTGGGCTTCCAGGCCACCAGCAACGTCCTGGCGGGCAAGGTCTATGGGATCCCCATCACGGGGACCATGGCCCACTCGTTCATCATGGCCTTTGCGGAGGAGGAGGAAGCCTTCCGGGCCTTCGCGGAGACCTTCCCGGAGCGGGCGATCTTCCTCATCGATACGTATGACACGCTGGAGGGGGCCCGTCGGGCCGCCCGAGTGGGCCTGGAGCTGCGGGAGCGAGGGCGTCGCCTGCTCGGGGTGCGCCTGGACAGCGGAGATCTGCTCGCCCTCAGCCGGGAGGTGCGCCGCATCCTGGACGAAGCGGGCCTTCCCGAGGTGCGGATCCTGGCCAGCGGGGGGCTGGATGAATACCGCATCGAGGAGCTGGTGCAGGCCGGCGCGCCCATCGACGCCTTTGGGGTGGGGACCCGGATGGGGGTTTCGGAGGACTGGCCGTGGCTGGACATGGCCTACAAGCTGGTGGCCTATGAGGGCCGTCCGGCCCGCAAGCTGAGCCCGGGCAAGGCGTCCCTCCCCGGCCCGAAGCAGGTTTTCCGGTTTTACGATGGGGAAGGGAAGATGAAGGAGGACATTCTGGCGCTGCGGGAGGAGCGGATCGAAGGGGGGGCGCCGTTGCTGGAGAAGGTCATGGAGGGCGGGCGTCTGCTCCGCCCCCACCCGGCCCTGGCCGAGCTGCGGGAACGGTTTCGGGAGGCGTTCGGACGGCTGCCGGAGCCCTACAAAGCCTTGCGGGAGGCCCCTCGCTATCCGGTGCGCCTCAGCCCGGGCCTGGAGGCCCTGGCGAACACGCGGACCGCTCCAAGGGAGGCGTTAGGGGAGAGCTGAACGGCCTTCTCATGCCGATTGAAATCGGCCTTCAAGGGCGCTGCGCGCCAAGCGTCGGCCTCCGCCGACGCAAGAGACACCTTCCCGGTCGGCGCAGGCCTTCACGCCGATTGGAAATCGGCCTTCCCAGGCGCTCCGCGCCAGGCGTCGGCCTCCGCCGACGCAAAAGACACCCTCCCGGTTGGCGCAGGCTTTCACGCCGATTGAAATCGGCCTCCCAAGGCGCTGCGCGCCAGGCGTCGGCCTCCGCCGACGCAAAGGGTTTTTCAGGGTTTTTCTCGGTCGGCGCAGGCCGACCGTCGGCCGAAGGCCCCTGGAGGCCGAATTCATTCGGCGCGCATGCCGACCGCCGGCCGAAGGCCTTCACGCCGATTGAAATCGGCCTTCCAGGGCGCTTACGCGCCAGGCGTCGGCCTCCGCCGACGCAAGAGACGCCTCCCCGGTCGGCGCAGGCCGACCGTCGGCCGAAGGCCCCTGGAGGCCGAATTCATTTGGCACACAAGCCGACCGCCGGCCACAGGCCCCCCAGGTCGAATTCATCCGACACTCCCCGCGCCACACGTCAGCCTCCGCCAGGGCCTCCCCCACCCTCCGGCTCATTTCCGGCCCCGCCAACCCCAAAAGGGAAAAGCTCCTCCCTACCCGATCGCCCGGCGCGCCTGCGCCACCAGCGCCTCATCAGGTGCCTCCTCCGCCTCCGCGCAGGCGCGAAGGTAATCCTGCAGCAGCGCGCCGGCCAGCCCGCCAAAGGCGGCGGGGAGGTCCCGAACGAAGGGGAGAATGGCCCGCAACCCCTCGGCGAAGGCGGCGGCGGCCTCGGCGGAGCGGCCCAGGCCACGCAGAACGACGCCATAGGCTCCCAGGCTCCTCGCCAGGTCGGGGAGGAAGGCGTCGGGGTTTTGCTGGGCCAGCCGGCGGTAGTGCTCCACCGCCTTCTGCGTGGCTTCCATGGCCTCCGCCCACCGGCCCATTTCGGAAAGCCGGTTGCCCAGGTTGGTGAGGCTCCTTGCCAGGTCGAGGAGGAAGGCGTCGGGGTTTTGCTGGGCCAGCCGGCGGTAGTGCTCCACCGCCTTCTGCGTGGCTTCCATGGCCTCCGCCCACCGGCCCATTTCGGAAAGCCGGTTGCC